>Ga0075428_100002013_pt1 | contig 21924 bp, 16 predicted proteins | sample RhiMetdeltSRZDD2_FD_75291 | JGI IMG/M metagenome (GOLD analysis project Ga0075428, IMG submission 75291) | Populus rhizosphere microbial communities from Tennessee, USA - Rhizosphere MetaG P. deltoides SRZDD2 | ecosystem: Host-associated > Plants > Roots > Rhizosphere > Soil | place: USA... | reverse complement strand
TAGTTTTATGAGATGTGTCCAGCTAGTGCCAACTATAGACGATATTTCAAATCAGATTTGATAGCTTGTGCTCAGGCGAGCGCTGCATGCTGAATGGAAGAAAGGCGAGATATGAATAAACTATTGCAAGAAAAAGTGAGCTCGCTTGGCATACTACGGAAAGCAATAGATGAATTTTACGGCTAGATGAATTATAAGCACTTGCCATTCCCATAAAGGAATTGTGTTTTCAGGATTGCAGGACTGAATATGATAAGGAAGGGGTGATAACCGAAGGAAATTATTCCAGAATCTCTGGATTAGGGAAACATTCATTCTCAGTCGGTTGCAGGGACATCCTATACAAATCGCAGCGGCAGGAAATGCTCTTGAAAAGAGCCCTAGAAACATAGCAGTTCCTTAACGCCAAAAATACAAGGTCAATTTTTTGGCCCTTACGACCCTGGCGGACATCAGAACAGTGAAACCAGACTGCAAGATAAAACGTCATTTATTTTCTTCCTGTCAGCGCTGACGCAAATAATCTGAAGAGAGTCGACGACCAGGAATGATATAATATCTGATAATACTATCCACTACCGTTATAGCCTTAGTCACACCATTACAACTTGTGGATGATAGAAGAGAAGACTTCCTTGGCGCGGGAAGCAGCAGTCATCATTCCCTTCTTCCATCCCAATCGCAGTCTATTACTACTGTAGCATTAAAGCTGGAAAACGTCAAGAAAATTTTTGAATCACGATCAGCCTCAGCCAAAAAAATGGAAGTAGTAGCTCTTGACAGGGTCAGCTTTGAAGTAAAGAGAGGAGAATTTGTCTCAATAGTTGGCCCATCCGGAAGCGGCAAGTCCACTCTCTTAAACCTCATAGGAGCTCTTGACAGGCCCACTTCAGGAAAGCTATTCATAAATGGACAGGATATTTTCTTGCTTGACGATACAAGACTTTCTGATGTCCGAAACCACTTGATTGGATTCATTTTTCAATCATACAATCTTGTCAACAGAATGTCCGTTCAAGAAAATGTCGAGTTTCCAGCAGTATTCTCAGAAAGACGCTCCTCCTCCTCCTCAACTTCTGATAGCCATACCCGGGCACTGAAATTGCTCGAAATGCTAGGAATAAAAGATAAAGCAAAACAAAAGCCGGCAGACCTGAGTGGAGGAGAGCAGCAGAGGGTGGCAATTGCAAGAGCCCTGATAAATGACCCAGCTTTAGTATTGGCAGATGAGCCCACCGGAAACCTTGACTCTAAGACAGGAAGGGAGGTCTTTGAACTTCTCAAGATGTTATCTGATAGCTTCGGTACCACTATTGTGATGGTTACACACAATCTAGAGCTCGCAGGCATGACTGACAAGTCGTTATACATCAGCGACGGAAGAATAGAGAAGGAAATAATGCACAAAACCACATCAGAAAAAGAAGTAAAGTTCACTACCACCAATGATGATACTAACAAGGATATCACTTTTCAAGAAAAATAAGGATAAGAATATGAAAGTCATCCAAACCTTTAGAATTTCATTCAAAGCCCTTGGAGATAGAAAAGTCAGGACTTCTCTGACAATCTTGATGGTAGTTGTGGGCAGTAGCCTAATGGTAACCCTCAACGGCATAGTAGCAGGGCTTGGCCAGTTTGCAACAGATGTTTTCAGCAAGCTCGCTCCAAATATTCTGTTTGTCACAAGCATTCCTACAGATGGGCCAGGACCACGAGACAACGCCGATAACGGCGGCGGTCCACCTACGTTCCTTGGTCAGGGCTTTATACCTGTTCCTGCAATAACCCTTGATCAAACTGTTGTGGGCAGACTAGAGTCACTGGCAGGTGTCAGTGCCGTTATCCCTTCGTACCAGGCAAGAATCACAATTGCTGTAGAGAACAGATCACAGGGTGCAAGCGTGCTATCGCTGCAGCCTGAAAACCTCAAGATCATTGCCCCTGCTCTAGAATTTATGGAAGGATCGACTGTAAACCCAACAGATGAATTGGCAATATACCTTCCGTCTTTGATTGCCAACAACCTGTGGGATGATCTGCCAGAAGCACGAGCAACAAACGCCGACAACAATGATGAATCCGCTGCATCAATAATAGGTCATCAAGTGAACGTTACCTACACTTACATCGACCTTGCTACTGCCTCGAGGCAGTCCAATTCAGAAGTATTCACTGTTGCTGGCATAATGAAGCCAGTGGGAAATCCGACGATTGACAGAGCAATTGTATTTAATCTTGATGCAGGCAACAAGCTCCTTCAAAAATCTGGTAGGTACGATTCGCTCTTTGTAGCAGCAGAAAGCACGGATCTCGTCAGGCAGGTTGAAAAAGAGATTCGCGACCTCTACGGATCAGATATTGGGATAACAACTTCAGAGGCAATACTTCAATCAATTGGCGATTTTACTGCTGGCTTTGGCAGTGCCATCTCAAGCATTGCGCTAGTAGCTCTTCTAGTTGGCTCTGTAGGAATAATTACAACGATGTATACGGCGGTCACAGAGAGAACCCGTGAGATAGGCGTCATGAAGGCCATTGGTGCAAGAGATCGAAATGTGCTAGCTCTTTTTCTTGGAGAGGCAGCCATAATAGGAATTATTGGCGCAAGTATAGGACTTGCAGTAGGTGTGCTTGGAGGCTATGGTGTTTTGTCTCTTTTTGGTTCTAACCTTCTTCAATCTGTTGAAGTTACGCCAAACTATCCTTGGAGTGATCTTGCCAGAGTGTGGGTTATATCGTTGGGATTAAGTGTTGCGGCGGGTCTTTACCCGGCTTGGAAAGCATCCAAGCTATCGCCCATAGTCGCGTTAAGGCGCGAATAAAAAAGGGGATGCTAAAAAATTGGAGCGGCGCATTCTATTACATTATGGTGTTAAATTCTGGAGGTTTTTTATCTAGATGTATCTGGGCCGTCCTTTAATATCCTTAGCAAATAGCAGATAAGTTTTTCAGGCCTTAAAGTCTAGGTTTATTTCCAGTAAGGTAAAGCTCAACCCTTTCATCCTCACATACCGCAATATGATATTCGTTGCAAATTTCCTCTAACTGCACAATGGCCTTGTTGCAGGTTGCGTACAGGGCTGCAAAGGTTCGAGGATTAGGCCTGTCGTCATTCATTAGTAGGGCACAGCGATCTAGCATGAGGAAATATTGGCTTTCTAGCATCTCAAGCTCGCTGTCCGATAAATTTCCAAGAATTGGGGAACCCCAATATGAAGAGACAAGAGCTAGTAGGCAAATGATTGCTGAACACAGAGTCGATGTGATAATAAAAGCAGGAGATTGTATTGCATTTCTGATAGAGCGTGTTATTGATTTATCTTTAGTCTTAAATGTGTCCACATTAATGGTGATTTTGTATTCTCTGCCTCCCGACTCGAAGGTAAATGTGGAAGACCCTTTAGAAAATGCAACAGGATTAGACCTGTCGAGTTTGCCGGCAAGGAAGTGGTGTAACTTGTTTACCTGATATTCTGCAACCCCCAACTGCACTATCGAGTTATTTAACTCCTGGTCTTTTTCTTCCTCACTTTCCAAGATTGAGACACCACCTCTTCTCAGAGGTGATTGGGACAATCTCTCATATACAGCTTAGTGCAGGATATGTTGGTTGACTGAAAGTAATCATTATAAAATGAGAAAATCTTTCTATTATACTAGTTGAGGAATCATGAACGGTATCCAGTGCATTTTTCCTACAGTATCAAATTTCCGAACTGTAGAGTAAATGCCGGTTGTTAATTCAAAGCGTTTATAGTCTGATTTACCATTCTAGCATGTCAATGGCAACAAAAATCTTTGTGAATTTACCAGTAAAAGATCTTAACAGGACAGTAGAATTCTTTACCAAACTTGGTTTTTCATTCAATCCACAATTCACTGATGAAAATGCGACCTGTATGGTCATCGGGGAGGATATATTTGTAATGCTCTTAATTGAAAAATTTTTCAAAAGCTTTACTAAAAAGGAAATTTGTGATGCCACGAAAGATGCGGAGGTGATAGTAGCATTATCTGCTGAAAGCAGAGAAAATGTAGACCAGATGATAAACAGGGTTATACAGGCTGGAGGTAGGGAATCAAGAGAGCCACAAGACCATGGATGGATGTATGGGCGTGGTTTTCAGGATATAGATGGACACCTCTGGGAGGTAATATACATGGACGTAAGCGCAGTGCAAAAAGAGAGTGAAAAGCAGTCCTGATTACGGAGGCTTAATCCTATAGTTGCGAGCTCCTGCGGCATAATTCTGAGATGAGGGATCATCTCAGAATTATGAGTGCTATAGTCGCTGCAACCCTCTAAATTGTATTACATCTAATTGACAAATATCTTACCTGGGATCCTTCGCTCAATGAATACTCACAGGATTTGCATTCTGGGAAGAAGCTATAACACCACCAAGAATATCTATTCTATTATGCGCTGCACTAACTCGAAACCCTCGGTCAGGGTTTATCATTACTGGCATTTGGTGCATGAAACATACGGATTAAGATATTACCTCCCTCACGGTCAAAGTATCTCCTCCAAAAACCTTCACAATAATGTTGAAATAGCAAAAAGTGGAGATGGTGGAGATCGTGAGATGTGTTCTATTATTAGTAACTCTTCATCCTCTGTAGCTAAGTCTCAACCCTGTTTACTCTTTTTTCGTGTCATCGCTTCTTCCGCATGTTTATCCGGTTGTGGCGGTTCAATCTCACGTATTGAGAAAAACTTGAACTTTAATTTGATGATATCAGATCTGAGTGAACCTATATTGCCATTATCAGTTCCACCAGGCTCATTGATGATATCTTCAGCTTGTCTTTGTCTGTGGTTCTCATTTTTGGCCTCATTCGTGTCCAGTACTTCACACTTAAGTTCAAAATTCTTATTAACATAATCCTGTTTCAGGTCCTCCATACCCCATTTGCCGATGTCATTGACATTTGAAACATTGCGCCACTTGTTGAGTACTTTTAATTTACCGCCGTTGTCGTCTGACTCGTCGTCGATCCAAACTTCGTTTGCTACGCACTCTTTATCGTCGTGTTTGTAGTTGTATAGTACTTGCTTTAGTCCTATCCAACGACCCTTCACATCCTTTTCTGTGCCCTTTTTCTTGCCCATTTCTGTTAAATAGAAAGGATGATTAACCTCCTTGCGAACTGCTACTGCGCCATCTTTTCTTACCCCGATCTTGTAACAGGCGCCCTCACACCTTCTCTTACTAGAATGAGTTCCTCCCCGACCGTATAGCTGAAATGCATAGTTAATTTTGTTTGACATTAATGCCTTGCCTTGCTTATTTCTGCCCTTAAGATCAAATTCATAGAATGCGTAAACCGTTATCTCCATGTTAAGCCATTTCTTATTCCTATCTTCTGCTTCGCTCCAGCCCTCTAGCCTGACCTGTCCCTTACCTAACCATTCTGATTTGCCATTTTTCTTCTTCACCTCTTTAGCACCTGTCACAGACCAGGAACCATCGTCCTCCTTTTTCAGATTCGCATTCTTCTCATTCCCCAGACGGTCGTTGATTTTTTTACCCTTATCATCGACCATGTCGTCAAAGTACCACGCTTGCTTCTTTCTATCGCCAGTTGCATCAGAATAGAGTTTGCGAATATTATGTTTGTCTAAATCGCTCTCCGATGTTTGCAACTGTTCAAGAGATTTTACCACGACAGTGTCTATAATTGGATACCTATTAAGATTCTGTGCCTGGTTGAGACACATGTGAAGTTTCTTGCATGAATTCTTGAATTATATAAAAGGCTTGGACTTAAATTATAGCATGAATGCGTGACTCTCTAAGAGGATATGACAGACAGTGATGAATTTTTGCCGGATCCATCTGTGTCTAGGTTTTTTGTCAACAGAAGTTGGGTCCTCTAATTCCTAATATGCATGCTTGTTCAGTAAGAACAAGCAAATGACATAGGCAGAAACGTCTTCCGACGATTCTGAGCTAGAAAAAGTTTGGGCTATTGAATTATTTGCTATCTGATCGCGTTTGGCCTTTCAGTCATGATGAGCTACGAGCTGAGCAAAAAATTAAAATGATTTAGATACAATGATAAGCGGTCATCTGGTTAAATCTTGAGTCCATAAATAGATTTTTCATATGATAGCGGCTCAAAATTAAGACCTATCTCCTTTGCGTATCGGTATGATCTTGTAATTTCTTCTAGAGTGCAAGGGCGAGATATATCTCTGTAATGTTCGCGATACTTTGATGAATATGGATCACAAAGGTTGTCAGGATGATACTGATCCATGATGTTGACTGGTACTTCTGGCATGTACTTTGCAATCCACTCTAGCACTGGCTTTGTACAGCACTCTATGTGGTTTGGCATTATCAGGTGTCGGATCACTATATTCTCATCCCACTCATGCACAAGCTTGATGTTGCGAGTTACGGTTTCCCAGTACCAAGGTGTTCGTGTTATGTCAAGTGCACATTTGCCCGGACCAAATTTAAAGTCAGGCAGCCACACATCCATAATATTACGAAGGATATTCATCGCCTCCTGACTCATGAAAAAGTTTGAATTCCATAGCTGCGGGCAGTTAAAGTGACCTTGATAAAAGGCATGTCTTGCATCTATATGCGAAGAAGCATCAAAATGAGTGCCGACAACATCATCATGCTTAACGGATTGTATGTGTTCTAGCTGTTTGGGGTCAGGCTCTCTAAAAGAATCAAGCAGCTTTATCGCTTCTACAATTGTGTGAAGATGTATTGTTGGTTCCCCACCAACCCAGTTCACATTATGGCACCCTTCCATCCTAAGCTGCCATGCCATAAGAGCCAGAGCACTTGGACTTACTGGAATTCCATTATCCTTATCTGTACTTATGTCGCCGTTCTGACAGAATGAGCACCTCATATTACAACTCGTAAAAAATATTGTGCCAGAACCAACCGTCCCCCTGAAGATGATCTCCTCCCCGCTATGGTGAAAGTAGCTGCCAACCTTTGATGTTGATTCAAGCTGGCATGTTCCATGTTTTATTCCCTTGGAACGATCAACTTTGCAGTCCCATCGGCAAAAATTACAGTGTGATAACATGCGTTTGGTTATCTCAACGCTTAAGTCCATAAGAGAGGGGCTTTCTAATTTGCGAGGAAGCGATGATATTTCTCCCATCTTTACTCTTTTCCACATATCCAAAAAGGCTTCGGTCAGCAAATTGTTCTCCTTCCATAGCTCTTCTTCAGTTACTGATGAAAGATCAAGGTTACATGGTATACATTTGCCAATTAAGTACTTAGCAGGCATCTGGTTTTTTGACACTGCAAAATACCATGGTAATCTGTTCTTGAATGATTCCCAGATTTTCAAGGATTCAATTTGTCTGGGTTGAGATTTCACTTTGGGTCAATATATTATCTAGAGATTCTGTAATTTATTCTGACAGTATTACAACTGAATCTTGGCTATAGTTTGAACTTGACAAAAGGAAGCAACAATGGAAACTTTAGTTGAGGCACTACACAATTAAAAAGGACCCCCGCAATAAAATCGCCACCTAACGCATTTTTTAGCCACTAACCTGGATAACCCCTTGTATGGTTCCTCTTAGCGATGCCAGCACAATATTTTCTAAAACAAGCTATGATTAGAAGTGAGATCTTGGAGATGAGGAGTTTTTTGGAATGCTACTCCGACATAAGCGATAAAGACCTTTATTTGATGTATGTAAGTCCTGTATCTAAAGGGGTTCTCAGAATTCTCGCGCCTTCCACTATCATTCTGCCAGAAGGATTTGTATGCAGATATACACATTTACACGTATGCACATATGTACATAGTGAGAATCTAGCTTCAATCTTTTTAGCTGGATGAATCTTCAGTTGGGCTATCAATGCTTCATCCCAGATATCGCTGTAACTACCTAGAAATGGTACGCGATTCTAGGAAATCCATCAAATTATCTTCTATAAGGCAATATCATTTTCTTGTTCTGCGCCCCTTGGTGCCAGCTGGTATTTATGGTAGTTATCTGAGTTCATGAGCAGGAGTGGGATGGTGGCAACATTATGCAAAACACTAAACATATACAAGTGACAGCAACGGTGATTGCCATCCTATTTTCATTGACAACAGTAGCACAACAAGAGATGGCAGCCGCTCAAATGAATATTGATGAACTGTGGTGCACAACTTGTGATGAAGAGGAAGTATCTAGCGAGAAAGTACAAGCGGAGCAATCCACAGAACGATCCGAAGATATGGAAGGAGATGTAGCTACTGTTGATGAATTCATAGCTGATGTTAGTGCAGAGCGCGAATTTGACGATCAACGAATAGCAGAAGAACAGGAAGAAAATGGGATACCGGAAGCAGAAAATATGCTGTCTGCAAGAGTAGTTAATGATGATGCAAAGGCTCTACTGCTAAATGAGATATTCAAAAAATTGCTAAATAACGCCGATGAAATAGAAGAAGCAGCACCAAATATCGAGCAAGTCGAGGAGGAAGTTGATATTGATGAAGTGGCACAACGTCAAATAATATCCTATGAATTCAACGAAGATATAATGGTAAATGATGATATACGAATTTACACAACATTCAATGAAACGGTACAGAGTTTAGCGCGCACTTTTACCATCTTCACGCATGAAACAGACATCGATCTTTATTCTAACGGCCGCATGATCATCACTTATGCAGGCGAATCTGGCTTTGATGAAAGAGACGACACCCGCATATATGCGCCACATAACTATACGACTCTCACCGGTTACAGATACACCAATGGTACAATTTATGACGAGAATAACATCGAAATATTTGCAGATGCCCCTGGTAGGACTATATTATGAGCGGAGACATCATCAGCGACATATCATTTAGACATTACCCACGTCACAATATCACACTGCTGTGTGGACTTGTCAATAACTTTGATTTCTTCTTCTTTGGCTATTCTTCAACATAGTATTGCCAACTCAAGGACGCTCTATTATCGTCAATGTTTGAATTCCGGATTCAAGAATTCAATCCAAGATAATTTAAGTACAAGTAAATGATATTCTATATCAGAAATGGCCGAGAGAGAAGAGAAGATCAAAAGAGAAGTAAAAACTGATGAGTACGGAAATGTAAAAAAGGAAGAAGTGGAACGAGAAGTTGATACCAAGAGTGAAGCCAAACAAGATTTGGAAGACGCAGGAGACAAAATGAAGGCTGGTGTAAAGGCGATGGGCGCAAAGATGGAAGATCCAGATAGAGATATCGGTGCCCAGTACGAAAAGAAGAAGGCAGAAGAAAAGCTAAAGGACTAATAGTAACAAACAAACATCTCTATCCTGAAACCACCCGCTTTTTATATAGGATTGGGTACTGGATAAAATCCATATTACTAACAACGATGTTCTATTTCAGAGCCTTTGAAGCGTCACGATTTGGAATATATGATTAAGAGCAAGGAAGAGAAATGAGATTGAACCTAGAGGAGGCATGTAATGACGAAAAGAGAGACTATCCGCTTCCTAACTCCTCTTCCTTGATCTTTTTTACTTTTTCGCTCTTTTTTGTAGCATAGTGGTGGAACCCTGGAACCAAAGACTTTTTGTTTGTTCCTTTCTGATATAACATCGCTTCATGAATTAACATAAATGAAAAAGTTACTTCAATCGTTCCTTCTCAAAAGAACCTGTGTATTTTAAAAACCGTTCATGCCTGTTTGCAAATCTGCGAAATATCAAAATTGGCTGTTAACCTCCTGAAAATAATGCTCACTTTGTTTTCATTTTAATAATATTATGCTTTTTTTATTTTAAGCTTCAAAGCATTGATTGAATCATTTTCTATAGATTTTTCTGTCGAGCCTTCACGTTATACTTCAAGGAAATGTCCATTACTGACAGCGGAATGTGTGACAATTGCGGTAGGAAAAAGGTAGAGCTTTTGCCAGTGTTTATAGAGGGCCGGACAAGGGTGGGTAAATGTGAATACTGGTGCATAGAATGCCTGAGAAATAGAAATTTGCAAAATGCTCATAGCAAATTCACCTCTTTAGAGAAAAAGAGCATCAGTAGAATTCATTGGTTCATATTACCAATTCATATTCCTCTCTGTACTAACCAAAATAATCATTTTTAGAAAGACAACTGAACTTTACCTACTCGTTTCAAAGTAACCTGTACTGAAAATATCTTCTACTTTTAGTTTGTCAAACAAAGCCATGTTAAAAGTGATTTTCTGACCATCGACCGCTTTACTTTCTGCTCGTTTTCTTTCGAATAAGTTCTGCAATATCCACGTGGTAATCCTGATAATATTGATATCAACATCTACATCATATTTTTGTGAAGTGTGCTTAATACAATACTCATAGTTATTTCCCCCAATAATTTCATATTTTAGAAACTCAAGTAAGTCTCCTTGGACGTCTGTAACCCCTTTTACAGAAGTATCATCAATAGCAAGAAAACCCTTCTGACGTGGAAATATCCTCAGGCTATGTTTGTATGCGCTGTATTCCTTGTGCTTTATGTATTCATGGACTAGCCTTTTAAGATACTTTTTAGCAAATGTAGCAGAATCCTTGGTTTTATGATATGCCTCGTGAGACTCATTTATAGTTGGATAAAGGATATCCCTTAGCCACTTTTCCGGGTCTTTGATTATGGCTTCTAGTCCATTATCTTGCCAGAGGTTGATGATGTTGTTATATTTGTTCTGAGTACAGGTAGACATCCAAAACCAGGGCATTGCAGGATAGAAGTAATGACCAAGCAATGTCATCAACAGGCTCTCTGCAGAATGAAACACCATCATATGGATTTCCATCTTCAGGTTTTCAATTATAAACTCGTCACTATCGATATCTTTGGGAAAGCGAAGCAGCGATAATTTAGACTGGTCTTGAATAAAATGCAAAAGCGCTAGTCCTTTGTGCAACCAATATCCATATGGGTAGCTTGTGAAATAATCTCTTTGATAGTCAGTTAACGGTAACATTCCTACATATTTTATTCTCTTTTCTTTGCTTGCTTCATAGAGTTTCCGTTTTTTCTTATCCTTCATAGTACATCGCCTTTCGCTTACGTGCTAACAACAACAATATAATTTGCTTGTTTGAGCTAGCTAGAATCTGTAGTCAAATAGCTTATCGAGTTATTGCATAAAATGCAGTGATGCAACGCTATAAGGTATGTGAATTAACATTTTATCAGTAACCTGATCTTATATACCATAAGCAGATGCTATTATCGCTAGATCGCTGTAGCTTTTGCTGAGCAATAGACCTGTGAACCCTCCCTATTACTTGCATATATTTGGAAATCAAGTCTCGTGTTCGCCTCATCAATCCTTGTCAGATTGACATGAATCTCTATATCTAATCTTTAATCATATGCACTATTATATCGTATTGTAAAATTGGAATATCGTAAACTGACAGGCACCTGGAATATCCGCTCCATTATTACTTTGGCTCTTCAGCTGGCAGGGGGTACATTTTCTTTTTCCAGACGTGAAGATGGTTTTGTTGTGGCTACAGGATGATGAATGCCTTTATCCACCATGGGAAGGGATTGTTGAGATATCTTTTGTTCTAGCTTATGTTTTCTGCAATAGGGCCAGCCTCATCCTAAATGGATCGCCAGAGCTTGTGAACTTTAATTTGGGCTGTGTATTATTCGACCATCGGTTTTTAGGTAGTTCTTGATTGCAGGTTAATCAAACCTCGTGGATCGTCCCTCTTTATCATGCTTGGATATCTGCCTATTTCTTAACTACAAAATGCAACCCGGTCGCAGAATCATTCGAGTCCTCTTATTACTATCAAGGTTGTCCACTTATGCTGCCAAAGACAACCAACTGGTCAAAAACCAGTAAACAGATTCTTATGGATTTTGCGTGCAAGCAAGAGAAAAATCCCGTGTGATTATCAAAACCATTGTGTGGCCATCTAAAACAAAAAGGCATAATTATTCTTGCCTCTTATCGTATTTGTTCTTGATGTTCTTATTCCATCATCTGGAAGGAAGAAGTGTTATTCAAGTCAAGCCAGTGCTTATTGAAAGATGATGCACTTTTTGGCAGTAGTTGAATGAACATCCAAGAGGCCAAAAAATCTATTTATAGTTGCATCACAATATCCACTCGATCTAGAAATGTCTTATCCCGGCTCGCCCCGGCTAACCAGGGGATCTATTGTTTCTTTTGATATCACTAGCCCAGTACCTCAGGTTATTCAATTTCAGTACAACCCTGATACAATGACTAGGTCACTTCAGCCCCAGACTGCCGGAGGTGAAGGTGATCCATCAGAAGTATATCGGCTGAAGGGTCCGCCGGTAGAGACAATAAGCGTAGATATTGAGTTTGATGCGACGGACAAGCTTGAGCGCTCAGATGGGAACTCAACTGCTGCAAAGATGGGCGTTTACCCTCAACTTGCAGCTCTTGAAATGATACTCTACCCAAAATCGTCGGTAGTAATCGCTAATACGATTCTAGCTAGTACAGGGGTAATTGAAGTGATCTCTCCAGAAGGCCCATTTACTCTCTTTATTTGGGGACCTCGAAGAATCCTACCAGTTAAATTAACGGAGTTTAGAATTACAGAAGAGGCCTACGACACCGATCTAAATCCCATCCGAGCCAAAGTATCTTTGGGCATGCGCACACTAACCTATGCAGATTTGAAGATTTCTCATCCTGGATATTCTCTTTTCTTAGCACATCAGGCAATCAAAGAGAGCATGGCAATGGCAGGAAGCGTTAGTAGCCTTGCGGCAGCTGGACTATCTTCTATCAAGATAACTTGAAGATGATATGGTGAATAGAAATGTTTGAACCTTCAAGCCGCTATGCAAATTGCGAGGATCTGCAGATGCAGACTTCCTCCTCCTCCTCTTCTTCTTCTGGTGAGGGGAAGATCGTGCAGTATAAAGCCCGCCGTTTTTTGCCTCCGTACAAATCTATGACCCTCTTGCAAGAAGTGACAGTGACATCTAGCGATAGACTCGACATTCTCGCAGCACGAATAATCGGAGATCCTGAGCAATACTGGAGGATCTGTGATGCTAATGACATTTTACATCCAATGGAACTAACTTCAGAACCTGGCAGGCAGATAAGAATAGCGGTGCCTTGGTAAGAAGAATATAGCTCATGAGCTCACTATTAGGCATTCACCTGCAATTGTTGATAGGACCCTCAGTTCCCATCCCTGCTCCGCGTTCTCTGATTGAATCAGTCAAGCAGATTGAGGTTACAAACTCCGATGAGCGTAGCGATGCTTTTCAGATAATATTTGCTGCTGGTAGAAGTGGTCCTGCGGATTTTTTGGACTACCCAATCTTGACAAACCCTCTTCTTAAGCCCTTCAACAGAGTAATAATCCAAGTTTTCTTTGGTCTGATGCCTAAGGTACTAATTGATGGCGTCATCACGCATATACAATTCAATCCAAGCAATGAACCAGGCCAGTCAACCTTCGTTGTAACTGGTGAGGATGTTAGCGTGATGATGAATCAGAAGGAAAAAGTAGTAACAAGGCCAAACCGTCCAGACAAGTTAATAATAGACGAGATTATCTTGGGATACTCGCAGTATGGATTGGTACCACAGTCTGTCCCTCCGTCACTTTCAGAAGTACCTATCGAACTTGATAGAGTCCCAACACAGCGTGGTACAGACTTGCAATACCTTAATGCACTTGCAAAATCTTACCATGCAGTATTCTACATTGAGCCAACTGATGTACCTGGAGTCAATAAAGCCTACTGGGGGCCCCTAAATGTATCTAGTGTTCCACAAAAAGCGCTTACTGTAGGCATGGGTGGGCAAACTAATGTTCAGGGCAGCATTAACTTCCAAAATAACTCACAGGGGCCAACGATGGTCAGCGGAGAAATTGTTGACCGTCAGACTAACGCAAGGGTACCGGTCAAGAGCCTGCCAATTTTAAGGCCTCCTCTTGCAGCTATGCCTGCTTGGATTTTTAACCAACCAAATGTCAAGACAAAACAGTTTCAACCCGATGGTGGCGCAAGCATAATGCAAGCACAATCACAAGCACAAGCACAAGCGGAGAGCTCAATAGATGTGATTACAGCTACAGGTGAGCTCAATGCAGCGCACTACGGTGATATCCTGCGTGCAAGGCGGTTAGTCGGATTACGTGGCGCAGGCTACCTACATGATGGCCTTTACTATGTCAAGAGTGTGGTTCACAAAATAAAGCGCGGAGAATATAAGCAGAGTTTCACTCTTAAAAGAGAAGGTTTAGGGTCAACTGTGCCAAGTGTATTAACATGAGTGAATCCAGAACTAGTCAGCAAAATCTCGTTGGAAAATTCAGAGGCAAGGTTACTGACAACAAGGATCCCCTTTTTCTAGGAAGAGTACGTGCAAGAGTTCCTGGAGCCCTTGGAGATGAGCAGACAGGATGGGCAATGCCCTGCGTGCCATATGCTGGAAAGGGGGTAGGATTTTTCTTTATTCCTCCAGTTGATGCAAATGTATGGATAGAGTTTGAGAATGGAAATCCTGACTATCCTATATGGACAGGTTGCTACTGGGGACCAACAGAAGCACCCAAGATACCTGCAATGCAGGAAGTAAAAATAATTAAAACAAAAACTGCGACCATAACGCTAGATGATTTGCCTGGTGTTGGTGGCATAAAAATAGAGACTGCAAATGGGCTAAAGATTGTAATGGATTCAACTGGCATAGAGTTGAGCAATGGGTCATCGAATATCAAGATGACTCCTGCAAGCGTATCTATCAATAACGGGGCACTTGACATTATCTAGACCTAAGTTTGTCTCGTAACATGTATTATTTTTGAGGCGATCAAGTTTGAATGGAAGATGGGAACCTTGTACTATAGAATAACTGCTCCCATCTTCCTTCTATATATCTAGTAATATCAACCTCACTTAGGAAGTTCTTATTCATAGCACGCATTTCATTATATATCACCGTTGCCATAAACTTAATCTGCATTTCTCGTTGCGTTCTAATCTGTTCTCTTGTTGCTTGTCTTCCACTAATAATCGGTATTTGTGGTTGAATATTGAGCTCTTCAGCAAGTCTTGTCATTGATGCAACAGCTTTTAATTGGCTTGGTGGGAAATTTTTGAGGGCTTCTGTTGGGGTCAAAATGCCGCTACCGACCGAGCTTCTGAGCAGATTGCCGAAAACAACTGCCGCATCACTTCTGGCGGCCTCAACATTAATTAGTCTAGCGACTGATGCAAGCGATCGAGCATTTTTTGCATTGGGGCCTCCAAAAATGCTTGGAAGCGGAGTTCCATGACTAATGTTTTGAATTGCTTCTCCTATTTGACGATCACTGGCTCCTGTCTCTCTTTGTATGTCCCGTAGAGTTCCCAATATCTTTGGATAGGTTCCAATACCCCTTACCTCAACTCTACCTAAACTTGGATGAGGGTTTCTCACTCTTCCCCTTGGATGCAACCATTCGCTGACCGTTGTTCCTGCCATTTCTAAACGCTCCACAACTCCAAATTGCCTCTGCATTATGGATTCTCTAAGGTCAATTGCTTGACCCTCATTACCGACGCCTGACGGAAGAACAAGCGGACTGCCTTCTCGCCCAAGACCTTGAGTACGTTGTTCACTAATTTCCAGAGCTGCCTGACGCGCCTCTATGTTCTGGAGGTATCGGTTTCCTATTTCATGTATTAATCTAAGTAGCCTATCTCCCCTGCTTTCGATAATCCCTCGAACTAAGTCAATTTCTGGGCTGTTTGCTGCGACTATCTTTCTCTTGCCCTCAGATTCTTCCTTTGTAGTTAGTATCCTCAAACCATATCTTATCCTCCAGAACGCCAGCATGGAAGAAAGGGCTATACGCGGAATGCCTCGTCTTAGCAAAGGAGATACTCTACTAGGAATTTCGCGTTGTGCCCTAGCTAGTTTCTCCGCTGGACTCTTCCGTCTGCTGACAGCTTTTCTACGGACTCTTCTGCCTATGTGTCTTGCTTTGGTTGCTATACGTCGTCCTAGCCGGTCCAGTCTGCTTCCTTTAAACGAAGATCTAACTCTGCGGCCTATGCGTCGAGCCATCCTGCTTACACGTCCGCCTGCTCTACGAATTGCTTTCCCTGCTCTTGCAATCCCTCTTCTAACCGCCTGCCCTGCACGCCTGAGTCTCTTTCCTATCCTCAATGCGAGCGTCTTGAGCCTTCCAGCAACCGCACTTGCCGGCCTCATCAGCCTTGCAATAAGCCATTGGGAAATAAAGTCGATTACTGCAACGGCCCCTGCGGCAACAGCGACAGCAAACGGTTGACCTGCGTTACCACCTTTAACTGCCCTCAAGAATGCAAAGAACTTTTGGAAAGCCTGTATAATCCGGCTTATAGATCCCCATGCAGCTTGGATTGCCTCTACTATCGCCATTACTGCGCCTGCCGCTGGGACTATCATGGCCACAAGTTTCTCGATCAATAGCCTTACTAGAATTACAGGGATTGCGCTTTTGATTCCCTCCCATGCCATCTTGGCAACCATGGACAAGCTTATCTTGCCTTTACGCAGCATATCCCAAACTGCTGCACCAAGTCCCAGAACTTGTTCTACTTTCTGATTAAACCATGTCATAACGGCAGCCTTCAGCTCGCGCCAGAGGTGGTTCTTAACGCCGTCTACCACTCCTGCACCAAGGTTTCTTATCCACTGTCCCGGATTGGGCGCAATATCTGCTATCAATGCAGCAAAGGCTAGCAATGCATCTACCACTGCCTGAGCAAACTTGATTGCTCCTTGCACGACTCGATCTACAACATCAACAGCTGCTAGCAAGCCGCGTTCCAAGAGGCCAAGTGCGGCATCAAGCGCTGCGCCAAGCGCATCAAGGGCTTTCTGAACACCAACCTTAAGCTTCTCTGCTAGCTGGTTGACCTTATTTACCGCATTATTTACTCGGGTTTGGATAGCCGTTCGAAACTTTTCCTTTAGCTCTGGAAACGCTGCTAGCACAACGTCGCCTATTGCAATTAATGCATCGCCTACTTTCTTGATGATACTCACAATAGCTTTCCGGGCTGTCTCAATTACGGCTACAGCAAGCCGTTTTGCTGTCTCAATGGCCGCCTTGACTGCTCTTCTAGCAAGGTCAAACGCGCTCTTTATTGCTTTCTTGATTGCATTGAAAAACCTCTTCGCTTTGCTTGCCAACCATCCAAAAAAACCCTTTGAAGAAGTTTCACTCTTCGCCTTTGCCCGCTCGCTTGCGGCCTTCTGCTCTGCTTTTTGCCTCTCATTCGCCACTGTCTTGTTACCATCCTGAATGTGGGTTGATGCCTGAGAGTTTGCATGTACCTGTTCGGCAGAGAGTTCCGTTCTTCCCCCTATACTTGCAGCATCTGCATCTTGCCTAGATTTGTCCATAACCCCGTCCTGCTCGTTGAGCCACTGGCCACGAGTTTCAGCGACTTTCCTTCGTGCGCTATTCCTCTCGTCCAACTGTTCTGTAGCGCTTTCTCCAACTAGCTGGTCTATTTCCTGTCGGGAGTCTTCGTTGGCTTCTACAACCTTTTCTGAATGTTCCTGCTGTTTTGTCGCTATCTCGGAATTTGCCTCTGCAAATGCGGAGGTTATTTCAGGGCCTCGCTGCTCCTGCGCGATAATTGACACTGCATCTGTCGTTGCGCCGCCTACAGCTCCCTCCGCACTGCCAGGCGTAGTTGATTGTGACGCTGAAGCAGGGGATCCTCCTAATCCACCTCCTCCTGCTCCTGCAGCCGCCCCTCCTCCCAATGGAATTTGGGCAGTGAGGGTTTCCTGTGGCACGTTAGGATAAATTTCATCCTCCCCCATTGGCTCTACTGCGTCCTTTCTTCCGCGGACTAGGGAGTCTGAAGCCTGCACGTCAAGCTCAGAACGTTGTCTGTTTACGTTCTCAGGATCCGCGTCGCCTTCTAGCTGTATCCGTGGGGCTGGACCTGCCGTCACATTCAAAGCGGGATCCGTAGTCGGAAGTTCATTTACTGCGCCGCGCACCCGACTTGCATCCTCTGCAGACATCTGTCCTTCCTGCTCGCCGCCACCTTGGCCCATAGGTGGCAAAGAAACATTCTCGACGGGGGCTGGTGGCATTTGAGCCATGGGCTTAGGCTCAGGTGTTGGCACGGACTCACCCCGAGGTATACGGTTAACCCGGCGAGCAGCTTGAATGCTTGCTGATACAGGAATGTCTTCTGTTGCATCGCCAGGTCTCAGACCCGAAGGTCGCTCTATCTGAGGAGGATTGGATGCAAGTTCGCTTCTTTTATTGCCTACTGTATTTGAGACTGAGCTTGTAACCCCAGACATTGCAGTAAGCATTTGTCCAGGAGGAAGACTGCTAATTGAATTCAAGGCGGCCGATGGCTCAAGCTGTGAGACATCCGGTACTGGCGGCGGTGAAGGTGGCTCTTCTATTGGGACTCCACCTTCACCGCCGCCGCCTCCTCCTGCCCCTGCTCCCATGACAGCATCAGCACTATCTTCCAAACCCGCTGCGCCACCAGAGAATCCAAATGCAGACTTCCCCTCCTCAGATATGAGCTGACTTTCTCCCTGTGCTGATACAGTACTGGCTGTGATTGCTCCCTCTCCCTCCTCTTCTGTCGCGCTTTCTTCAAGAACATTATTACCTTGTTCAACAGCAGTTACTGATACAGGAGAAGATACCTCATCAACTTCTGTAGCAGCAGTCTCCTCTTCTAATGCCGTTTCATCTGGCAAAGTTGGTGCTCGGGAAGGTTCCTGCACTGCAGAATCTTCTAATGTGCTTTCTTCAGCTAACACAGGTTGTTGTTGTTGTATTGGTTCTACGAACCTCTCCGGAGGTAAACTCGGGGCTTCAGGAATTGTCGCTTCACGTTCAGCCTCTGCTACTTCTTCTTGAGGCCGCCGCTTCTGCTCTTCTTCTTTATCTTCTTCCACTGGCACAGTTTGGGCGGCAACCTCGCCCTGGTCGGCTGGCATAACTTCTGCTTCTGCGACAGGTGCCTCTGGAATCGCAGGATATGGCGGTGCAGCAGTTGTTGCAGCTGGACCTGCTCCTCCTCCTCTTGCCATCGCAGGTTGCACCTCGACTGCTTGTCCTTCGGCAGGCCTTCTTCGCTCAACACCTCCTTTCTCCTCCTCCTCAGCCATGGCTCCTTTTTGAAGCTCAGGAGTATCCGCGATTTCTTCTTCTCCATCTTCTGAGGGTTCCTTTATGAGGTCGGCAGAACTAGGTTGCAGTGTTTCGGGAGTCGTCGGTGGTCCAACGACTTTCCTCTTCTCTTTCTCTAGCTTCTTCTGTTGTTCTTCCTCCTTGTAGCCCTCCTCCTTCTCTTCCTTCTCTTCCTTCTCCTCTTCTGAATCTTCTTCCTTTTCATGTTCTTTGAGCGTGCTGTCTTGAGGGCCAGCAGTTGTTGTTCTCTCATCTTCTCTTTGGAGGTGTGTTTCTTGTTCCTCTTCTGTAGGAATTGCCGTTAACAGCATCAGCTGCTGATGAACAAACTCCAGTTGATCTGCTCGTAGCTGGGTGCGTAGCCTGTCAAGCACAAGCTGTCTCAATGATTCATTGAGCCCTGCAAGCTGATTCCTTACTTTTCCTGCTTTATCTGTAGGATCTTCCTCAAGGCTGCTAACAATAGTTTCAACCACAAAAGAAACTTTCACCATGTCCGAAGGGCCACTTCCGCCATGCACTGATGAAGGGTCAGCAGCTGAACGTGAAATCTGCCGAGAGATTATCTTTCCCCCGCGCACGTTTGCAACAGAAATAGTATCAAGAGGCAATCCGCCCTCTTTAAGCACAAGATGCTCAGAAATTCTTCTTGCCTCTGATTCTAGTGGGTCATGAACATCTGTAATTTTAATGGTAAAAGGGCCGTGCTGAGAGGAGGAGGTTGTAGCGGCGCGCGCTACTGTTCTTTGTTGGACAGTGTGTATGAGTTCATGCGCCAGTAGTAGCCTTCCAGAGATTGTTTCTGGGCGGTACATTCCTTCCGCAAAAAAGATATCTTGGCCCAAAGTATAGGCGTCAGCAGAGATGGACGATACCGATTTAGCAGCCCTATCGTCGTCATGTATACGAACATCGCCAAAGTCATAACCAAATGCATTCTCAAAAATTAATCTTATGTTATGATCAAGAGGCCTGCCCGAATCCTGGGGTCCAGCTTGAAACAGACTTGAAGAATTGGGAGAAGTTTGCGGAACAAGACCTATCTTTTCTCTCATAGTTTCTCTCTTATTCTTCTTTTTTTCAGACAGAGAAAGCCTACTATTGGTATCTTTCTTTTTTTTTGCTGCTACTCCTGCCGTTGCTGATGATGGGGATGATATACGCACAAATTCAGCCAATGCTCTCCTTCAACCTCTTGTATATCAAGGAGGCAACATTAGAGCCTATTACTGCAGGCCCTGCGTTTTTTGGGATGTTGAAAGAACCTGCATCTATAGCAGCGATATTTGTAAGATCAGTATAGGACGGAAGTCCATGTTCTCTTATTAGTTGAGACAGCTCTCTTTCTATGGAATGACTGATTCGTGGATGGTCATGAAAATTGAATCCCTGCAGTACAAGCTCTCCAATTTCGAGACGTATCCTGATCATCTTCCTGACCTTTCTCCTGCATAATCCGCTTCCACCCCCGCTCCCCACCCTCTCCTTCTATTCATGATCCCATCTCAGAAGCTGTTAGCGGTCTCTCAAGCTTGTCGTACTCTGACTGCGCTGCACGCATGACATGATCCATTGAAACTGCAATACCTTCCTCAGCTGCTAAAAAGCAGGAGTTTAGAGCAATATTGCGAATATTTCCACCAGTGATGCTCATCTTTGCCAACCGACTTACATCGAGGTCCTTTGTTGGCGTGGCTTTTGGAAACACCCTTCTCCAGATTTCTGCTCGACTTTTTTCGTCTGGAAAAGGAAAATTAAGAACAAATCTAATACGGCGCATAAAGGCAAGGTCTATGGCATCCCGAATATTTGTAGCAAGTATTGCCAGACCCCGATACGACTCCATCCTCTGCAACAAGTAGCCCACCTCTATGTTGGCGTACCTATCATGGCTATCATGTACTTCACTTCTTTTTCCAAAAAGTGCGTCAGCTTCATCAAAAAATAATATTGCCCCGCCGTCTTCTGCCGCATCAAAGACCTGCCGCAGATTCTTTTCAGTTTCACCAATGTACTTGCTTACAACCATAGAAAGATCGATTCGAAATAGATCTAATTCTAGCTCATTTGCAAGGACCTCTGCTGCCATGGTCTTCCCAGTCCCACTCTCCCCTGCAAACAGGGCAGTAATTCCAAGACCTCTGCTACTTGTGGATTCAAATCCCCAGTCCTGATACACCTTCTCTTTATTTCGTACGTGGAGGATTATGTCGCGCAAAACCCGCTTCTCTTTCTCATGGAGTATGAGGTCATCCATCTTGGCCCTTGGAGTTATGAGTTGAGCCAGATCAGCCATTCTTGGCCGGGCTACCCGCCTGCCGGCTTCCCAAAGAATGGAAGAGAGGGATTTTTCTGCTGCAGGATCATGATGGGCATCATCATCAGCAACAACAACAGCAAGATCATGATGACTGCCATGATGCAAATTCATTTGAACGTCAATTGCAGCAACCCGAATAGCTGAAGTATTGAGATTGAATTGGTCCACAAGCCGCCTAATGTCTCTATCAAGTCCGTTGCCTTTCATACTGGTTCCCAAGTAGTTCATCCATATCTGTTCCTGTTCTGCCCTGTTAGGTCTTGCAACTTCGATTGAAAGCAGTGTTCCGCCAAATACAGAACTATTCAAGCTTGTCCATCTCTCTCGAGAGCTGAGAAACGCTGGTCCGGGCATTTCTTCGAGCAGACGTATAACAGAGCGTTGTGCTGCACTATCTGCATCTTCTGCAGATATGAAAAGACAAGCTCCAAGTAGAGCTGACTCT
>Ga0075428_100002012_pt1 | contig 21927 bp, 19 predicted proteins | sample RhiMetdeltSRZDD2_FD_75291 | JGI IMG/M metagenome (GOLD analysis project Ga0075428, IMG submission 75291) | Populus rhizosphere microbial communities from Tennessee, USA - Rhizosphere MetaG P. deltoides SRZDD2 | ecosystem: Host-associated > Plants > Roots > Rhizosphere > Soil | place: USA... | reverse complement strand
CTCTACCCAACATGCTGCCCATCGGACTCGGTGTTCTCTGTAGTCAAACCGGCGTTACGACTACTCCAGCCTAGAAGAAGAATCGGCTATGAAGACCTTGAGAACCACAGAGAGGAAACTGACTTTAATCTCTGTGAACTCTGTGTTCTCCGTGGCTAAGATCGGGGTTTTTGAGACTACTTCCAGAGTCCGTAATTGTTGCTCAAGATGGTCTCTCGGTGTGGCCCACTATATGGCACCCGGTATTCCGTTCCACCGTGCCCGCAAACCCGCTGCCAGTTGCTATCATGCAAATCATATGATCGAAGTCAACGAACGTATCGAAGTGTCCGCATCCCCGAGCGTGGTGTGGGGAATATTGTCGGACCCGCGCGTGGTCGTCGAGTGCGTGGACGGTGCTGCGCTCGGCGAAAAGCAGGAAGACGGGTCGTACGACGCCACGCTCGTGGTCAAGTTCGGTCCCGCCAAGGTGAGCTTCAAGGCCAGGGTCGCGGTCGAGTACGACGCCGCGGCCATGAGCGGGAGCGTCATCGCGAGGGGCAAGGACGGCATCGGCGGCACGCGCGTCCAGTCCTCTATGAAGTTCAGCGTGACGGGGCAGGACAGTCCGCCGGCCTCGACGGTGCCGATCACCGCCGAAGTCGAAATCTCGGGGAAGCTGGCCTCGCTGATCGAGACCGGGGCAAACCTCGTGACCGAGCGCATGGTGGCGGATTTCACGGAAAAACTGGCGGCGCGCTGCGCAGCCGGGGGCGCGGCCGCGGCCGCGGCGAACAAATAAGTGCGTGATGACTGAACTGGTGATGAGTACTGGTGATGGAAAACAGTGATGAGAACTGGTGATGAACCCCATCACCATTAATCATCACCATCATTCATCACCATTTCTGTAAGGAATGTTTATGGCCGTCTATCGTCCCTGCATCACCGGCAGCCGCCACATGGTTTCCGCGGGCCACTATTCCGCGGCGCACGCGGCGTTCCAGATACTCGAAGCGGGCGGCAACGCCGTCGACGCGGGCGTGGCGGCGGGCATAGCGGTGAGCGTCCTGCAGACGGACCGCGTCAATTTCGCCGGCGTGGCGCCGCTCATGATCTATCTCGCCCGCGAGCGGAAGGTGGTCAACATAGACGGGCTGGGGACCTGGCCGAAAGCGGCGTCCCTCGAGTATTTCCGCCGCGAGCACGGCGGCGTGATGCCGCCGGGCATCCTGCGCACCGTGATGCCGGCCGCACCCGCGGCATGGATCAAGGCGCTCGCCGATCACGGCACAATGTCCTTCGGCGAAGTCGCGCAAGCCGCGATACGCCTCACGCGGGACGGCTTCGCGATGCACTGGTTCATGGCGGAATACATCCAGGAGAACGAGGAGAGCTACCGCCGCTGGCCCGCGAGTGCGGCCGTGTTTCTGCCGAAGGGCAGGGCGCCGGAAGTCGGCGAGGTGTTCGTCCAGCGGGAGCTGGCCGCTTCGCTGCAGTACATGGCCGACGAGGAAGCCGCGCACCGCGGCAAGGGCCGCGCCGCGGGTCTCAAGGCGGCGCGCGACGCGTTCTACCGCGGCGACATCGCCCAGAAGATCGCCCGTTACCATCGCGAGAACGGCGGCTGGGTCACGCTGGAGGATCTCGCGGAGTACGAAGTCCGCTACGAGCCCACCGTTAAGTTCGAGTTTCGCGGCCTGGAGCTGCACGCCTGCGGTCCGTGGTCCCAGGGGCCCGTGCTGCCGCAGACGTTGAGCCTCCTCTCCGGTTTCGATCTCAAGGCGATGGGACACAACTCCACCGCCTACATCCATCACATCGCCGAAGCGTTGAAGCTGTCGTTTGCCGACCGCCACCGCTACTACGGCGATCCGAAGTTCGTCGACGTGCCGCTGGGCGCCCTTCTGTCGCAGGAGTACGCCGCGGCGCGCCGCAGGCAGATACGAAACGGGGAGGCGTGGAAGGAGATGCCCCCGGCGGGCGACGTGAAGGGATACGGACCGGCCACCGCCATGCCCGAGGCCGCGCGCGGCGAGCCGGCCCCGATGGCAGACACTTCGTATGCGTGCGTGATCGACAAGGACGGCAACGCGTTTTCGGCTACACCCAGCGACGGTTCGAGCGGGACGCCCGTCATTCCCGGCACCGGGTTATGCCCGTCCTCGCGCGGCACGCAATCGTGGACCGATCCTGCGCATCCGGCGGTGATGGCGCCCGGCAAGCGTCCGCGTCTGACGCCCAACCCGGCCATGCTGTTGCGCGACGGCAAGGCGTACATGCCCTTCGGCTCGCCCGGCAACGACATACAGCCCCAGGCGATGGTGCAGGTGTTGCTTAACGTCGTCCTGTGGGACATGGATCCGCAGGCGGCGGTCGAAGCGCCGCGCTTCGCGACCTACAGCTTCCCCTCTTCGTCCGCGCCGCACGCCTATCATCCCGGCCGCCTGAACGTCGAAAGCCGGATCGACAGCGCTGTCGTGAAGGGCCTCGCCGCACTGGGGCACGATGTCAGGCCGTGGCCCGAAATCGAGTGGCGGGCGGGAGCGGTGTGCGCGATACGGGTGAATCCCGACACCGGGCTGCTCGAAGGTGGTGCCGATCCGCGTCGGCCCGCCTACGCGCTGGGGGTGTGAAGCTCATCCCGCTCCTGGTCGGTGCGATTTGCGCGATCGCGGCCGTCTCCGTTTCCGCGCAGAATTTCCCGACCAAACCCATCCGCGTGCTGGTCGCCCAGGCGGCCGGTGGGCCGACCGACGTCACGACGCGGATTTACGCGTCGAAGATGTCCGAGTTGCTCGGCCAGCAGATGGTCGTGGACAATCGCCCGGGCGCGGGCGGTAGTGTGGCAGGGGAAATCGTCGCGCGGGCGCCGGCAGACGGCTACACGCTGTGCTCTGCGGCAAACGGCACGATCGCGATCGCCCCTAACTTTCTCAAGCTTACCTACAGCGCCACGAAAGACCTCGCGCCGGTTGCGCTGATCGGCGACAGTCCGCTCGCGCTAATGGTGCATCCGTCGCTTCCTGCCGCCACGGTGAAGGAGTTGATCGCGCTCGCGAAAGCGAAGCCCGGCACTATCAACTTCGGCTCGTCGGGACTCGCTGGGACAGGCCATCTCGCGGGAGAGCTCCTCAAGATGATGGCGGGCATCGATATCGTTCACGTCCCGTACAAGGGCGCCGCCCCGGCGCTCACGGGCGTTGCCGCGGGCGAAGCCCAGATGCTCATTTCGGGGCTCTCGTCCGGCCTGCCGTTCATCCAGTCGAAGCGCCTGCGCGCGATCGGGGTGACGAGCGCGAAGCGCCTCCCGGTTCTGCCCGACGTCCCTGCCATTGCCGAAACCGTGCCGGGTTACGAAGCGGGCTCCTGGTACGCGGTGCTCGCCCCGGCGCGCACTCCCCGCGCCATCATCGAGCGGCTGAATCGAGAGTCCATCAAGACAGTGACCGATTCCGATATTCGCTCGAAGCTGATTGCCGCCGGTCTGGAGATCTACGCGCTGTCGCCCGAAGAGCTGGGAACCAAAATACGGCTCGAAACCGAGCGCTGGGGCAAGGTCGTCAAGGCAACCGGGGTCAAGCCGCAATAATCCGTCAAGCGTCAGACGTGAGGCGTCAGGCGGTTTTGGCACGCATGACCCCTGACCTCTGACCCCTGACCGATGGAGGACTCGCCATGAAACTCGTCCTGTACTACGCCCCGCAGACCTGCGCGCTGGCGCCTTTCGTGACGCTGACCGAGGCGGGCGCCGAGTTCGAGGTGCGCAATGTCAACAACCGCAAGGGCGGGAACCGGACGCCCGAGTTCCTGGCGTTGAATCCCAAGCACAAAGTGCCGGTGCTCCTGATCGACGGCGAGCCGCTGACGGAGAACGCGGCAATGCACGTCTGGATAGACCGCAACTTCCCGAAAGCAAAGCTCCTGCCTGCCGACCCCATGGAGTACGTGAAGGCCGTTTCGCTGCATTCCTGGTGTGCGTCCAGCATTCATCCGCGCTTGACGCCCAACGCCCGCCCCGAGAATTACTGCGACCTGCCGGGCTCGGAGGAAAGCGTAAAGCGCGTCGCGACGAAGCTCCTCTACGAGGACTTCGCCATCGCGGACAAGCTGCTCGCCGGGCGCGAATGGTTCTTCTCGCACTTCACCGCGCCCGACGCGCACTTCTTCTGGTGCTTCCGGCGCGCGATCTCGTTCAAGATCGACGTGTCGGGGTTCAAAAATTGCATGGCGCATCTCGAGCGCATGCTTGAGCGTCCCAGCGTGCAGAAGGTCGTCGCGCACGAGAAGAAGGTGATGGAGGAGTTCGCCAGGGCGGCCTAGCCGCCCAAGGTGCGCCAGCGCAGCTTCATTGGGTCATCCTTCATCCTTCCACATTCCACGTTCAGGCGGTATTCCTCAGCCGCTGGGAGAGCCACATCAGCAGCGCAATCAGAGTGCCGCCGGGCAGCACGAGCTCCACGAGGAGATAGGGCCCCAGGGCGCGCACGGCCGGCAACATCTCCTTGACTCGCGCGAGCATCATGACCGTATCCCTCTCTTCCAGTTGTCGGGTTGGCGCCGCAGAAGTCTGCAGCGCAATGGGCAGCAGTGTAGGCGCCGGATGTATTAGCCGGATTTCGGGCTTGAATCAGTTTGTTTCAGGCGTGTAACAATGCGGCCTTTCCCGGAGGATGGGCCTCATGCCCAGCAACGGCAGCGTGTTGATCGTGGAGGACGATCCCGGCGTACGGGAGATGGTCGCCGGCTACCTGGGCGGTCAGGGCTACGACGTCCACCAGGCGCAGAGCGGGGACGACATGCGCGAGGCCATCGAGCGCAATCTGCCCGACGTGGTGCTGCTCGACGTGGGGCTGCCCGGCGAGGACGGGTTTACGCTGGCGCGCTACCTGCGCGAGCACTACGACGTTGGCATCATCATGGTCACGGCGGCAGACGGCGTCGCGGACCGGGTCGTCGGGCTGGAGGTCGGTGCCGACGACTACGTGACGAAGCCGTTCGACCTGCGGGAGCTGCTGGCGCGGCTGAAAAGCGTGATGCGCCGCCTCCATGCCCGCGACCTGCCGCATGGCGCCCCCGACGCCGCTCCCCAGCGCGTGCCGATCGGCCGCTGCGTTCTCGACGTGGCCGCGCGCTGCCTGCTCGACGCCGAGGGCACGGAAGTGCCGATTACCAGCATGGAGTTCGACCTGCTCAAGGTGTTCTGCGAGCATCCGAACCGGGTCCTGACCCGCGACCAGATTCTCACGCTCACCAGCAAGCGGGACCGGGAGCCGTTCGACCGGTCGATCGACATCCGCATCGCGCGCCTGCGGCGCAAGATCGAGGCGAATCCCGGGGATCCCCAGGCGCTGCGCACCGTGCGGGGTGCGGGGTACATGTTCGTGCCTCCGCGCGGCTGATCGCCGGTGACCGGTGACCGGTCACCGGCAAGGATGAAGGATGAACGTGGAGGGATGACCTGTTTTTCAGTCAAAAACCAAGCGGGTCATCCTTCATCCTTCCACGTTCCACGTTCACCCTCTGGATCATCCCGGATCCTTCTCCTGATGAAGTCCGACCCTTCGCCCACCGTAGATGCGTAGCCTGAGGTCGGCCTGCTCCTTGTGGCCCCAGAAGCGCTCGATGGCGCACAGGCGCGAGCAGTAGTCACCGACCACCACGCTCGCCTCGGGCGTGCACTCCTGGTAGGTAACGGTCTTCAGGAATTTGCCCACCCACAGGCCGCCGGTATAGCGCGCCGCGCCGCGGGTCGGCAGGGTATGGTTGGTGCCGATCACCTTGTCGCCGTAGGCCACGTTGGTTTCGGGCCCGAGGAACATCGCGCCGTAGTTGCGCATGCGCTGCAGGAAGTAACGCGGCTCCTTCGTGAGGATCTCCACGTGCTCGGCGGCGACGCGGTCGGCTTCGGCGACGGCCTCCTCGAGGCTGTCCACGACGATGATCTGCCCGTAATCCCGCCACGCCTGTCCCGCGACGTCGGCGGTCGGCAGCACCTTCAGCTGGCGCTCGATCTCACCCGGCAGCGCCTCGGCCAGCTTGCGCGAGGTCGTGATCAGCGTCGCAGGCGAGGTCGGGCCGTGCTCCGCCTGCCCGAGCAGGTCGACTGCGACCATCACCACATCGGCGGTGTCGTCGGCGACGACGAGAATCTCGGTCGGCCCGGCGAAAAGATCGATGCCGACGCGGCCGTAGAGCTGGCGCTTGGCCTCCGCGACGTAGGCGTTGCCCGGGCCGACCAGCATGTCCACGGGCTTGATGCTCTCGGTGCCCAGCGCCATCGCGGCGACGGCCTGCACGCCACCCAGCACGTGGATTTCGTCGGCGCCCCCGAGGTGCATCGCCGCGATCGTGGCGGGGTGCGGCTCTCCCTCGTTCGGCGGCGTGCAGGCGATGATGCGCGGCACACCCGCGACCTTCGCCGTGACGATGCTCATGTGCGCCGATGCGACCATGGGATAGCGCCCGCCCGGAACATAGCAGCCGACGCTCTCGACGGGAATGTTCTTGTGGCCGAGGATGACGCCCGGCAACGTCTCGACCTCGACGTCGCGCAGCGCGTCGCGCTGGGCCTGCGCGAAGTTGCGGACCTGGGACTGGGCGAACCGGATATCCGCGATCGTGTCCTCGGGGACCTTCGCGACGATGGCGGCGATGTCGTCGTGGCGCAGCCGGAAGGAGGGCGGAGACCAGTTGTCGAATTTCTGCGAAAGCTCGCGCACGGCCGCATCGCCGCGCGCCGTCACGTCGGCGAGTATGCCTTCGACGGTCTGCTGGATTTTGCGGTCGGCCGCCTCGGCCGCCGCCGGCGATATTCCCTGCTTGAGATATTGGGCCAAAGTGGCGCTCCAAGTGTGACGGGACATTCTATAATCATTGCGACATGTCCGAAACGCCCGCCGCAAGACCTGTTACTCCGACCATGCGCCTCGACGGTCTCGTCGGCGTCGTGACCGGCGCGGGTCGCGGCCTGGGCCGCGGCTGCGCCATTGCCCTCGCCGATGCCGGCGCCGAAGTGGTGCTGGTCGCGAGAACGCAACCGGAGCTCGACGTGCTCGCGCACGACATCCGCGCCCGCGGCGGCAAGGCGCGCGCTCTCGTGTGCGACGTACTCGACGCGCGTCAGGTCGCCGAGCGCATCGAAGGCCTGGAGCGGATCGACATCCTCGTCAACAACGCCGGCATGAATATTCCGGAGCCGTTCGTCGATGTCACGGAAGAGCACCTGGACGGGATACTCGCTCTCAACGTGAAAGCCGCATTCGTCGTGTCACAGGCGGCGGCACGGCGGATGATCGCGGGCGGCCGCGGCGGCGCCGTCATCCAGATGTCCTCGCAGATGGGGCACGTCGGCGCGCCGAACCGCACCGTCTACTGCATGACCAAATGGGCGCTGGAGGGGTTGACCAAAGCGATGGCCGTCGAGCTGGCGCCGCACAAGGTCCGCGTGAACGCCATCGGTCCCACGTTCATCCTGACGCCCCTGACGCGCCCGTTCTTCGAGAGCAAGGCGTTCAGCGACTACGCGATGTCCAACATCTCGCTCGGACGCCTGGGCGAGATCGAGGACATCATGGGCGCCGTCGTGTTTCTCGCTTCGCCTGCCGCGGCGCTGATTACCGGCGCCAGCCTCACCATCGACGGCGGGTGGACGGCGCACTGATTCGCGTCAGGGGTCAGGGGTCAGGGGGCAGGCGTAGCGTCTCACCCGATCGCCTCGCGGCAGGAGATCCATGCACTTTTCCATCGGGCGCCGCAGCGCGCTGAAACGGGCTGGCGCCGCGGGCCTGTGGCTGCTCGCGCCGGGCTGCGGAAAGAACGAGCCTGTCGTCGACCCCAAACCCGCGGCAGGTGATTTTGCCGATGGCGCGCTGCGCCTCGATCTGCGGCAGCGGCTGGCGGAAGGCGCAGAGGACTTCACGCTGGAGCGGGTGCGATTCGAGCGGACGTGGCCCGGACGGCGCGACAGGCTCGCGGACGGACCCGGCTGGGGCGACTACCGGTTGTCCGTTTATCTCCAGGACCGGGAGGCCCCGCTCTTCCGGCACGGCTTCGACACGAGCCTTGCCCCGCACGCCCGGTCGGCAACGGCGCGGTTGAGCGTGCGCTTCCCCACGCCGCAACGGCCGGTCCGGGCAACGATCGAGAAGCGGCGCGGCGAGTCCGCGTTCCAGGCGGTCTCCACCTTCGCGATAGACCCCGCCGGCGACACCATCGACCGCGCGGCGGCCGCGACGGCTGCGCGCGTGGATACGCTGCTTCAGAACGGCGAGCCTCGCGCCAAAGCGGACCTCGCGATACTCGGGGACGGCTACCGCGAAAGCGAGTATTCCAGGTTCGCGGGCGACGCGGCGCGCGCGGCGGGCTACCTGTTCTCCGTCGAGCCGTTCAAGGCGCGGCAGCGCGATTTCAACGTGCGTGCGGTGTTTACCCCCAGCGCGGAGAGCGGCGTGACCGATCCGTACCTGGGCTTGAGGAAGGAAACAGCCTTCCGTTGCGCATACGGGAGCGCTGCAGCGGAGCGGACGCTCGCCGCGGAAGACGGTGGCGCCGTGCGCGAAGCCGCTGCCGCGGCGCCGTACGACTTTCTTCTCGTCCTCGCGCACGCGCGCCGCTACGGCGGCAGCGCGTACTTCGGCGGCCCGGCCGTCGTGGCGATAGACAGCGCCGCCGCGCGCTATCTGGTCGTCCACGAGCTCGCGCATGCGATGGCGGGCCTCGCGGATGAATACTATCTCCCGGCGGGCGACGGGCCGGCTTACCGCGGCAACATCGAGCCGTGGCAGGCCAACGCGACCTTGGCGCCGGAGCGGGGAAAGTGGCGCGACCTCCTGTCCGGACCGCCGCGGCCGACGCCGTGGAACAAGATGGAGTACGACCGGCGCTTCGCGGCCTACGTAAGGCGCTACGACAGGCTGCGCGCGTCGGGCGCCGACGAAGGAGTCGTCGAAAAGCTCATGCAGGACGAGCGCGGGCGGCAGGCGGCGTTGCTTGCCCGGGGCGGAGAGGCCCGGCAAGCCGGCTACTTCGAAGGCGCGAACGGGTACGCGAAAGGAATGTACCGCTCCGGCGCGGACTGCATCATGTTCTCATTGCAGTCGGACTACTTCTGCCCGGCCTGCACGGCAGCCCTCAACCTGGCGATAGACGAACAGTGCCGTTGAGTTGCGGGCCACGAGCCGCCAGCTGTGAGCTAGCCCTGACCCCTGACCCCTCACCCCTGACCCCTCACCCCTGACCCCTGACCGGTTCAATCAGGCATCAACGCGAACGTCCATACCGACCCGCCCGGCTGAATCTTTCCCGCGGTTTCCCGCCTCGCGGAGCCTCCGCCGCCGATCCCCGAGAGGACCGAGACGTACTGCCGGCCCTTGTAGGTGAAGGTGACCGGCTGGGAAGTGACCCCGGAGCTGGTCTGGAACGACCACAAGGTCTTGCCGCTGTCCTCGTCGAATGCCACGAACTCGCCCGATATCTTGCCGCTGAACACGAGGCCGCCCGCGGTGACCAGCGAGCCCGACCACATCGCGAATTCCACCTGGGGCACGGCCCATGCGGTCTTGGCGGTCATCGGATCGAACGCGGAGAAAAAGCCCCAGGCTTCGCCGGGAGTGCGCGCCTTGGTCGTGAACTCGACGCCCTGGTAGCGCTCGCCGGGCTTGTACTCCGGGATGTCCTTGTTGACCTGGTAGATGGACGTTTCGTGCTTCGAGGGGAAGTAGAGTTTCTGGGTATTCGGGTTGTAAGCCATCGGAAACCAGTTCTTGCCACCCGTCCAGCGCGGCTGTACTTCCACTTTCTCCCCTGCGCGCAGGCGCTTCGCCACGTCGGTCTCCTCGGGACGAGCAGTCGCCGGATCGATGCGCGGCTTCGCCCAGTTGACCGGCACGTAGGCATTGCCGGCCAGGAACTGGCCGTTCGTGCGGTCGAGCACGTAGAGGAAGCCGTTGCGGTCGGCGTGCAGCAGCACCTTGCGCTTGACGCCGTTGATGGTCATGTCGGCCAGCACGTTCTCGTTGTTGCCGTCGAAGTCGTAGGTCTCGGCGGGCGTCCACTGGTAATGCCAGACGATCTCGCCGGTCTTCGGCCGCATCGCAACGACCGAGGCGACCCACAGGTTGTCACCGGGCCGCCACCTGGCGTCCCACGGTCCGCCATTGCTCGTGCCCCAGTAAGTGAGATCCAGCTCGGGATCGTACGACCCCGTAATCCAGGTCGAGGCGCCTCCGCGCATGTAGGCATCGCCCGCGGGCCAGGTCTCATGACCCTTCTCGCCGGGACCTGCCGTCATGTGGCGGCGCCAGAGCTCCTTGCCGGTGTCGGGATCGTAGCCCGCCACGAATCCGCGCACGCCGTACTCGCCGCCCGTCATGCCGGTCATCAGCACGCCGTTGGCGACCGTCGGCGCGGAAGTGATGGAGTAGCCCTCCTTCCACTCGGCGACCTTGGTCTTCCAGACCTCCTTGCCCGTCTTCATGTCGAGCGCCCTGAGTTGAGCGTCGATGGAGGCGACGAACACCTTGCCGTTGTAGAGCGCCACGCCGCGATTGGAGAGGCCGCAGCACACCGAGCGGGCGACCGCCGGCTCCCATTCGATCGGGAATTCCCACAGCTGGCGACCGGTTCCGATGTCGATGGCGACGACGCGCTTCACGTTGGCGACGTACATCACGCCGTTGTAGACGTAGGGCTGGCCCTGCTCGCCGACGTCGTTGTTGAGCGAAAGGCTCCAGACCGGGACGAGGCGCTTCACGGTGCGCTTGTTGATCTCCTTCAGCGGGCTGTAGCGCTGCTGGTGATAGCCCATGCCGTAAGTCAGAACATTATCGGTGGAGCCGCCGTTGCCTTCCCGCAGCAAGTCTTCCCGCGTCTGGGCGCTGGCAAGACCTCCGAACGTGGCGAGCAACGCCGCACCCAACAGAAGTTTTTTCATGTGCTCTCCCAAATGACTCGTTGTGCTAACGCCAGGAGTGCCGGCGTCGGTGCCGGAGTCACCCGGCCGTGCCTGCGAGAAAACCGGGGACGGGTGAACCCGCCCCGTACGGCGTCAGGCGAGTGAAATGCCGAAAGCAGCGCGCCAGGTGCCGGCTTCGTCGCGCTCGAGATGACCGGAGCGCCGTTCCGCTACCTCGCGTCCGCGCGCAAAGTACAGCTCCTGTGTGGCGAGCGTTCGCCCGCCGTCGCTGACGTGGTAGTGGATATGGCGCGGACGGCCAGGGCGATCCGATGCCACCTTCGCAAAGAAGCGCCCGTCGCCATCCGTCGTCGCAGTGGCGGCGTCTCCGCGGGCGTTCGCGCGCCATATCTCGACCGTGGCGCCGGCAAGCGGCCTGCCGCTACCTGCCAGGATCCGTCCCGATACGACCACGCCCCCTGCGCGCTCGACCGCGCCGACCTGCCCGACCGCCGCAAGCTGTTCATGCAACTGTCCGGCGAGCGCCGGCGCCGCGGTCCCGGCAAAGCCTGCGATCATCAGTTGTCTGCGCCGCACCGATATCGTCCTGGATTTCACAAGTCGCTCCTCCCGGTTGTTCGCTCCCGGCCCTCCGCCGCGCGGTAGAGGGCCCGCGGATCCAACGGGAATGATACGCCCGGCCGACGCCGCGGGGGAGGGTTTGCCGCGCGCCGGACGCTGGCATAAGATGCCAGAGATGCCGCGGCGGCGGTTTCGTCGGTCCCTACCGTAGAGCCCGTATCAAATGAGGGATACGGGCCCCGATGTAGGGGAGCATGAGGGGAACGTCCCCTCATTCGTTATGGAACCCAAAGGGGGTAGAAAATGAAGCTGGTTTACTTCAATGATTTCCGTCTGGGCGTGCTGAAAGGCGACGCCGTCGTCGATGTCACTTCGGTCGTGCAGAAGATCCCGCACACCGGTCCGGGCGACCTGATGAACGGCCTCATCGCGCGTTTCGAGGAGTTTCGCGGTCCCCTGGATAGAGCCGCGAGCATGGGGACGGGGCTGCCGGTGGCGCAGGTGAAGATCCGCCCGCCCCTGCCGAAGCCGGTCAACGTGGATTGCATGGCGGTCAACTACATGGAAGACGGCACGCGCAAGGCGCCCGCGCCGATCAACGCGTTCCACAAGTCGCCGGGCTGCATCGTCGGCAACGGCGAAACGATGGTGCTGCCGGATATCGCCTCGACCATCTTCGAGGGCGAGGCCGAGCTGGCGGTCGTCATCGGCAAGCGCGCGAGCAACGTGCCGGCGGCGAAGGCGATGGAGTACGTCTTCGGCTACGTCAATTTCATCGACGGCTCCGCGCGCGGCGTGCTGCCGCCGGGCAACACGTTCTACCAGATGAAGTCGCGCGCCTCCTTTGCGCCGATCGGCCCCTATCTGGTGACCGCGGACGAGATCAAGGATCCCCACAAGCTGCAGGTCAGGCTGTGGGTGAACGGCGTGCTCAAGCAGAACTACAACACCGACGACATGGCGCACAAGATTCCGCGCTGCATCGAGTGGATCACCTCCATCCACGATCTCGAGCCCGGCGACATCCTCGCGACTGGCACCAATCATCGCGGCCTGTCTGCCTTCCAGGACAACGACACCATCGAGCTGGAAATCACAGGCTTGGGACGCCTGACGGTCAAGGTGCGCGACGACTTGAAGCGCACCTGGGCGCGCGAAACGCGGCTGGACCGCGAACAGAAAGGACTCGAGGGCACGACACCGCAGCTGACCGGGAAATACGCCAAGGCCAACACGGCGGAAGCTCCCGCGGCGGCCCCGACGCAGGCGGTCACACAGAACCGCTGACCGGGTATCGAGTGCCGGGTGTCGGGTGATGGGCGCAGGGTGCCCGGGTGCCTACTCGACCCCCTGCCACTCATTCCTCCACTTCGAACAGGGGAGCGAAATCATGAAGAAGATTCTGGCGGCACTGCTTTGCTGCTGTTGCGCGCTGGCCCATGCCCAGAGCGCGCAGGAGTTGATCGACAGCGGGAAGAACGCGGAGAACGTGACCACGCTGGGCATGGGTTACGACCTGAAGATGTACAGCCCGCTCCGGCAGATCAACAAGTCGAATGTCAAGCGCCTGGTCCCGGTCTGGAACACGAGCCTGATGAACGACATGGGCGAGCTGGCGCAGCCGACGGTATACGACGGCGTGATGTACGTCGTGAACGGCAACTGGACCTTTGCCATCGACGTCGCAACCGGCAACCAGATCTGGCGCACGCCGGCGGGCTACGAACGCGCGGCGTTGCGCGTGACCACCTCGGGTGCCTATCTGCGTGGCGCCGCAACCATTTACAACGGCAAGCTCTACCGCCAGTACATAGACGGGCACGTGGCCGCTCTCGACATGAAAACCGGCAAGGAGCTCTGGAAAACGAAGTTCGCCGAGTGGAAGGAGAGTTACGCCGGCATCGTTCAGCCCGCCATCGTGAACGGCGTACTGATCTCGGGCATGGCGGGCGGCGACCGCACGGCGCGCGGTTTTATCGACGGCTACGATCCCGAGACCGGCAAGCGGCTGTGGCGCACCTGGACGGTGCCCGCGCCGGGAGAGAAAGGCTCCGAAACCTGGCCCAACAAGGAGTTTCCGGATGCCTGGAAGTACGGCGGCGCCGCGACCTGGCAGCCCGGCTCGTACGATCCCCAACTGGATCTCTTCTATATCGGCACCGGCAATGCGGAACCCTACAACCCCAAGTATCGCGGCGGCCTGGACAGTCTGTACGCCGCGAGCGTGCTGGCGATCCGGCCGAAGACCGGCGAGATGGTGTGGTACTACCAGTTCCTGCCGAACGATAGCTTCGATTTCGACGGCACGGCCGAGAACATCGTTGCCGACGTCCAGGTCGAGGGCAAGCCGCGCAAGGTGCTGCTCAACGTCAACAAGAACGGGTTCGTGTACGTAATCGACCGCACCAACGGGGAGCTGCTTGCCGCTCACCCGTTCGTGAACCAGAACTGGGCGAAGCACATCGACTTGAAGACCGGGCGGCCGGTGCTGACCGACCTGCTGGATCGCGCGATCAAGGGCGAGACGATCGACCTGGCGCCGCGGCTCGCAACCAACGCGACCCTGTCGGCTTACAACCCCAGGACCGGGCTCCTGTTCCTGAATTCGTGGGAGCTCATCCGGGTCATGAAGTTCGTGGACGTGGAGCTGAAGGTCGGCCAGGGCTATACCGGCATCGAGACCAGCTCCAAGTTCCCCAAGCCGGCCGGCTATCACATCGCCATGAACCCGCTGACCGGCAAGATCGCGTGGAAGATACCGCTGCAGGACTTCGCCTCGTCGGCGGGCCTCCTGGCGACCGAGGGTGGACTCGTGTTCACCGGTAAGCTGACCGGTGAATTCATCGCGCTCGACCAGGATACGGGCAAGCAGTTGTGGCAGTTCAAGACCGGCTCGAGCGTCAACGCGCCGCCCATCACCTACACCCACAAGGGGGTTCAGTACGTGACCATCCTGTCCGGGCGCGGCGGCAGCAACCCGACCCGCGCGGTGGGCGATATCGTCCCTGCCGGCGGCTCGGTGTGGACGTTTGCGTTGATGCCTGATTAGAAGTGACTCGTGACCCGTGACCCGTGATGACTGAGGAGGAACGGGACTCGTCGCAAGATGGCAGACAAGCGCAGCAGAAATCAGAGGGGCTGACATGAAGAAGATACTGGCGACCTTGTTTTGTTCGTGGTGCGGGCTGGCGGGCGCTCAGACGGCGGAGGAACTGCTCGCCGACGGCAAGAACACCGAGAACGTGCTCACGTTCGGCATGGGCTACGGCATCCCGATGTACAGCCCGCTGCGCCAGATCAACAAGTCGAACGTGAAGCGCCTCGTTCCGATCTGGAGCACGAACCTGATGAGCGAGACGGGCGAACTGGCGCACCCGTCGATCTACAACGGCGTCATGTATATCGTGAACGGCCACTTTACCTTCGCGCTCGACGTCGCGACGGGCAGACAGCTCTGGCGCACGCCGGTCGAGTACGACCGGGCGGTGCTGCGCATCTCGAGCGCGGGCGCGATCATGCGGGGCACGGCGACCATCTACAACGGCAAGCTCTATCGCACCACGATTGACGCGCACGTGCTCGCGCTCGACATGAAGACCGGCAAGGAGGTGTGGAAGCAGAAGTTCGCCGAGTTCAAGGAGGGCTACAAGGGCGTCGTCGCGCCCCTGCTGGCGAACGGGGTATTGATCACGGGGACGACGGGCGGCGAGCACGCCACGCGCGGCTTCCTGGTCGGATGGGATCCCGAGACCGGCAAGGAGCTGTGGCGCACGCACACGATCCCGGGACCGGGCGAGCCGGGCCACGAGACCTGGCCGAAGACAGCGGACGCCACGCCCGACGCCTGGAAGGTCGGCGGGGGCTCGACGTGGCAGAACGGCTCGTACGATCCGCAGCTCGATCTCGTCTACTGGGGCGTGGGCAACGCCGGGCCGTACGATGCGAAGTATCGGGGCGAAGGGGACGCGCTTTATACCAACAGCGTGCTCGCGATCCGCCCGAAGACCGGCGCCATCGTCTGGCACTACCAGTTCACGCCCAACGATGTCTACGACGCGGACGGCAGCAACGAGAACGTCATTGCCGACCTGCGCGTCGATGGCCAGGTGCGCAAGGTCATCATGAATGCGAACAAGAACGGCTTCTTCTACGTCATCGACCGCACCAACGGCAAGTTGATCGCCGCGCATCCGCTGACGCGCGTCACGTGGGCGACGCACGTGGACTTGAAAACCGGAAGGCCCGTGCTGACCGACGTCTACGCGCGGCTGAAGGCGGGCGAGGAAGTTTCGTTCTACCCGCAGCGCGGCACCAACGCCACGCTCTTTTCGTTCAATCCCCGGACCGGGCTCGTGTACTTCAACTCCTGGGACCTGCCTCGCATCCAGAAATACGTCCCGTACCAGTTCAAGCAGCTGGGCGAGCCCAATACGGCTGTCGCCGGCCGCAACGCTGAGGTGAAGCCGGGTGACGTGGTGGGCTACCACTCGGCTATGAACCCGCTCACCGGCGAGTTCAAGTGGAAGGTCCCCATCACGGATATTCCGAACGCGGCGAGCGTGCTGGGAACCGCCGGCGGGCTGCTCTTCACCGGCCGGCCGACCGGGGAGGTCGTCGCGCTCGACGAGGATACCGGGCAGACGCTGTGGCAGTTCAAGACCGGCTCGAGCGTGAACGCGCCGGTGATCACCTACACGCACAAGGGACAGCAATACGTAACGGTGCAGTCGGGCCTCGGCGGCAGCGTCGTTACCCGATTCGTCGGTGACAAGGTTCCGAGGGGGAGCGCGGTCTGGACGTTCGCCCTGATGCCTTGATCCCGGTGACCGGTGACCGGTTGCGCCCGCTGACGGCGGAGGCGCTCGCTCTATGCTTGGTGCTCGGGTGCTCGGGTGGATTGGCTCAGGATGCGAAGCCGTTCGCCCCGGAAGCAATCGAGAAAGGCCGAACCTTGTATGCGACCCACTGCGAGTCGTGCCACGGCGTGCGCATGATCGGGCCGCCGTGGGCCACCGATCTGAAGATCTTTCCGCGCGACCGGCCGGCGCGCTTCGTGGACTCAGTGACCTACGGCGTGAGGGCGATGCCGCCGTGGGGCGACATCCTCAAGCCCGACGATATCGAAGCGCTGTGGGCCTACGTCGTGGCGGGGGAACGAAACTAGCGGCTATCGGAGCGAAGGTCATCCCGGATCTCTCGGATTTCTCGAGGGTCCGGTACCAAAAAGTAGTAGCGACCGGCGTGGAGAACGCGTCTCGCCCAAGAGCCGCGTGATGATCGGGTGCTCAGCTACGCGCGAGGAATGGCTTGACTGCGGCTACAAATCCGGTTGGGTTGTCGAGCGTAATGTGGTGGTCGCTGTTGGCGACCTCGGCCAGCTCGACCTGCGGGCAGCGTTCTCTGACCGCGGCTTGGATCTCCGGCGTGATGCGCTCACTCCTGTCGCCCTTGATGAGCAGCGCCGGGATCTTCACCTCTTTCCAGACGGGCAGCCCGTCGATCGCCTCCCTGATCGCGTAGACGTTGCGGTCGAACTTGTGCTGCCACGAGCCGTTGGGAAACTGGCGCGCGCTGTGGCCGGCGATCTGGTGCACGATGTCCTTCGGCGCGAGCGTCGTGGGACGCAGCCTGAACCGTGAAATCAGCTCGTCCCGGCTCTTGTACTCGGTGCCGGCGCGCGAGCCGCGATCGCGCATGGAGTTCAGCCGTTCCTCCGAGAGCTTGAACGAGGTATCCACGACGACGAGCTTTTTGACCCTCCCGGGATAGCGGGTCGTGTACACGAGCGACACCATGCCGCCCATCGAGTGGCCCACCAGGACGAAGTCGCGCAGATCGAGTTTCTCCACGAACCGGGATATGTCGGCCGCGTAGTCGGCGTACGCGTACGCCGGCGGATCCACCCACGCGCTGTCGCCGTGTCCGCGCAGGTCCAGGGCGCGCACGTGGTAGTCCGCGCTGAACGCGCCGGCCACGTAGTCGAACCAGTGCGCGGAGGCGGCGCCGCCGTGCACGCACAGCATAGAGGGGCGGCCTGCGGTGCCGTAGTCGAGATAGTGCAGCCGCAGCCCGCCGGTTTCGACGTAGCGGTCCTGGAACGGCGCCGGCTCGGCGCTCGGGGCATGGCTCTCTACTTTGGGTCGCGATTGTGTGCTCATTAGCGAAAAACGAGTGATGAAAACGGGTGATGAGATACTGGTGATGAGGTAGTGGTGATGAGGTGATGGTGACGAGTTTGGTTGTTCATCACCATTTTTCATCACCAGTTACCATCACCATCTCCCATCACTTCTTGCGTCAGCCTTTCGGTGCAACCGTCAGGCCGCGAACGTTGTTCTTCTCGATGGTCTTTGCCACCAGGCCGGTGGCTTTGATGTCCTCGATGAACTCCTTGAGGTACTTGAAAGCCGCGGGACGGTTTTTCGGCGTGCCGGCGGCCTGCTGGACCGCGGTGAAATTACCCTCGAGGATGCGCGAGCCGGGCAGCATCTCCTGGTCGGTCACCAGCCGTGGCCTCAACCCTGCGAGGGCGTCGAGCTTGCTCTCGGTGAGCTGCTTGAACGCGGTGTCGGCGCCCTTTACGCGCACGAGCTCCGCATTCTTGATATTGCGGGTCAGCCAAAGCTCGTATGCGCTGCGCTCCGGCACAACTATCCGGATGCCCTTGCGGTCGACCTCCGTGATGGCCTTGAGCGGCGAGCCGGGCGGCACGAGGTAGGTCGCCTCGATCTCCACGTAAGCGGCGGTGAAATCGATCTCGTTCGCGCGCTGCGGCTCGGCGCCGAGGAAACCGACGTCCCACGCGCCCTTGGCGGCATCGTCGGCCAGCACGCCGGGGCCGGGATAGGGGACGAGCTCCACGGGAAGATTCAAGCGTTTCCCGAGCTCGCGTCCGAGATCCGCGGCGATGCCTTTGGGGGCGCCGGCCTCGTCCTTCGCCGTCAGCAGGAAGTTGCTCATGTTGAGGCCCACGCGCAACTTGCCCGTCGGCGCGAACTCGGAACGCAAAGCGGAAGTAACATCGGTCATGGTCATCACCTCTGAGTGAACCGGCGAATATAGCAGGGATGAAGAGACGCTGGCAAAGCCCCGAGTATCAGAGTAGATTTTTCGTCCGCGTCCTATAAGTCCATAAGTCCATAACGAGGAGAAGCACGATGCATGGATCCTTTCTTCGAAGCATGGCGATGCCCACCGCCGTGCTGGTCCTGGCCGCGGCGCCCGTCGCCGCGCAGGAGCCCGCCATTCCCAAGCAGGTGCGCATCGTCGCGGCGAGCGCGGGCGGCACCGGCCCGGACTTCATCGCGCGGCTCATCGCGCCGAAGCTGGGCGAAGGGCTGCGCGTGAGCGCGATCGTGGAGAACCGGCCGAGCGCCAACGGCGTTGCCACGACGGCCTTCGTCGCCAAGGCGACGCCCGACGGCTCGGTGATGATGATGGGCAACGCCGGCACCCACGCGATCAACGCGGCGCTCTACAAAAAGCTGGAGTACGACCCGGTGGCCGACTTCGCCCCCATCACGGAAGTCGCCTCGATACCGCTCGCGCTGGTCGTGCACCCTTCGGTCCCGGCGAAAAACGTCAGGGAACTCGTGGCTCTGGCGCGGAAGATGCCCGGCAAGCTCAACGTCGCCGTCGCCGGGGCAGCCGGCGAGCTCATGGGCAACGCGTTGAAGCTGCAGGCGAAGATCGACATGCTCAACATCAACTACAAGGGCGGCAACCTCGCCGCGATCGCCGTCATGTCCGGTGAATCGGACATGGTGTTTACCTCGTACGTGGTCATCGCGTCGCACGTCGAGAGCGGCCGGCTGCGCGTGCTGGGCGTGAGCAGCGCGGAGCGCATGCCGCAGCTTTCGAAGGTGCCCACCATCGCCGAGCAGGGATTGCCGGGCTACGAGCACGAGCAATGGTATGCGCTCTTCGCTCCCGCGAAGACGCCAGCCCCGGTAGTGCAGGCCCTGCACAAGGAAGTGACGCGGATCGTGCAGTTGCCGGACGTCAACGAGAAGCTGCTTGCCACCGGGCACCGCGTCGTGGCGGGCACTCCGCAACAACTCACCGACAAGGTGAAGCGCGAGATCGACAAGACGCGGAAAATCATGCGGGAGTCGGGGATGGCCCAACTGTAAGGATGAAGGCGGAAGGATGAAGGATGACCGTCAAGCTTCGCTTGACAACATTCGTTCTGACCTTTCACTGACGTCCGGCCAGTCTCCACCCGGAAGCGGCGCAAGCGCGGGATTTGGCAAATTCACGCGATAGCGTGGGGTCATCCTTCCACGTTCATCCTTCATCCTTTATCGCGTATCACCTATCACGCGTTTCAGCTATGATTGCGGACTTTTCCGCAGGCATCCCCTCCGCAAATGGCCCAATACGTTTACACGATGATGCGCGTCGGCAAGACGGTGCCGCCGAAGCGCGCGATCCTCTCCAACATCTCGCTCTCGTTCTTCCCGGGCGCCAAGATCGGCGTGCTGGGGCTGAACGGCGCCGGCAAATCGAGCCTGCTGAAGATCATGGCGGGCGTGGACCAGGACTACGACGGCGAGGCGGTTCCCATGCCGAATATCCGCATCGGCTTCCTGTCGCAGGAGCCCGAGCTGGACCCCGGCCAGACCGTGCGCGAGGCCGTGGAGCAGGGACTCGGGGAGGTATTCGAGGCGAAGAAGAAGCTGGAGGAGATCTACGCCGCCTACGCCGAGCCCGAAGCCGATTTCGACAAGCTGGCGGCCGAGCAGTCGAAATACGAGGCGATTATCGCGGCGGGCGGCTCCGACACCGAGCACCAGCTCGAGATTGCCGCCGACGCGCTGCGCCTGCCGCCGTGGGACGCGAAGATCAAGCCGCTCTCCGGCGGCGAGAAGCGCCGCGTCGCGCTGTGCCGGCTCCTCATCTCCAAGCCGGACATGCTGCTCCTCGACGAGCCCACCAATCACCTCGATGCGGAAAGCGTGGAGTGGCTGGAGCAGTTCCTGGGCAAGTTTCCCGGCACGGTGGTCGCGGTCACCCACGACCGCTATTTCCTCGACAATGCCGCCGAGTGGATTTTGGAGCTCGACCGCGGGCGGGGCATTCCCTGGAAGGGAAACTACAGCTCGTGGCTGGAGCAGAAGGACGAGCGCCTGAAGCAGGAGGAAGCGACGGAGTCGGCCCGGCAGAAGGCGCTTGCGAAGGAACTCGAATGGGTGCGGCAGAACCCCAAGGCGCGGCAAGCCAAGTCCAAGTCGCGGCTGGCGCGCTTCGAGGAGCTGAACTCGTTCGAGTACCAGAAGCGGAACGAGACGCAGGAGATCTTCATCCCGGTCGCGGACCGTCTCGGCGATTCCGTCATCGAGTTCAAGGGCGTCAGCAAGGGCTACGGCGACCGGCTCCTGATCGACGATCTTTCCTTTGCCGTGCCGCCGGGGGCCATCGTCGGCATCATAGGGGCCAACGGCGCGGGAAAATCCACGCTGTTCCGGATGATCACGGGCAAGGAGAAGGCGGACAAGGGCAAGGTCGTGATCGGACCAACCGTAAAGATGGCGGTCGTCGACCAGTCGCGCGAATCGCTGGAGGGCGACAAGACCGTGTTCGAGTTTCTGACCGATGGCGCCGACATCATCCAGGTTGGCAAGTTCGAAATGCCCTCCCGCGCCTACGTCGGCCGCTTCAACTTCAAGGGCGCGGACCAGCAGAAGAAGGTCGGCTCGCTCTCCGGCGGCGAGCGCGGGCGGCTGCACCTCGCGAAGCAGCTCGCGGCGGGAGCCAACGTGCTGCTGCTCGACGAGCCGTCGAACGATCTCGACGTGGAGACGCTGCGCGCGCTGGAGGACGCACTGCTGGAATTCGCCGGCAGCGTGCTCGTGATCTCGCACGACCGCTGGTTCCTCGACCGCATCGCGACGCACATCCTCGCGTTCGAGGGCGAATCGAAAGTGACGCTCTTCGCCGGCAACTACCAGGAATACGAGGCGGACAAGGTGCGGCGGCTCGGCGCGGACGCGGCGAAGCCGAAGCGGATACGGTTCAAGGCACTGAAGTAAAAAGCTTCACCGCCAGGATCGCAAAGTGCGCTAAGGAAGGCGGGAAAGCCTCACCGCGAAGGACGCCGAGGGCGCGGAGGAAGACGCAGAAAAGCTTTACCGCGAAGGATGCGCAGGACGCAAAGGGACAATCCTAGATTTGACCCCAAGGACGGACGCGAAGACAACGCCAAGCACGGTAATGGCCTGCCGATCGGATGGATTACAAAGGTGCTGGTACATGTCAGATCAAGTCTAGTAGTCGCGAATTGATCTGACTGCAAGTGTCTGGTTTCGACGACGCGACCGACCGCTTCCGGAAACCACGTACGGCCGGTATCGGACCCCCAGGAGACGGTCGCGTTTCTCCGAAGCTGCCGCTCAACGTCCGCGATGTGCGGCGCTCGCCAGCGACGGCGGCAGCAGCCACGCCGGCATCGCGTCCGTCTCGATTGATGGGAT
>Ga0075428_100002006_pt1 | contig 21940 bp, 14 predicted proteins | sample RhiMetdeltSRZDD2_FD_75291 | JGI IMG/M metagenome (GOLD analysis project Ga0075428, IMG submission 75291) | Populus rhizosphere microbial communities from Tennessee, USA - Rhizosphere MetaG P. deltoides SRZDD2 | ecosystem: Host-associated > Plants > Roots > Rhizosphere > Soil | place: USA... | reverse complement strand
AGCGCGCGCTTGACCCACGCGCGATAGGTGGGCGCTTCGATGCGATTGCGCAGCCGCACGCCCGCTAAGGAAGCCGCCACTCCGATCGCTGCGAAGGGCAGCGTCGCCAGCCATTGCGCGGTTGTCACGCCGCCGCCAGCCGTCATCACCGCCAGTTGCGTTATTTTCCCCACGAGAAACGACAGATTCATCGCCTGCACCAGCATGGTGGGCGTCAGGCCGAGCGCCAGGTAGAAAATGATGAGCGGCGGCGCCGCGACGTTTGTGGTACCTTCGAATATCCCCGAAACAATGCCCGACAACGGCGCAAACCTGCGCTCGTGGCGAATCACGATCGGCCAGTTCGCCCGGCCCAGCCGGTCGAGATTGAGATAGACGAGCGTCATCAGCGCGAGCACCAGCAGGTACGGCAGGTCGGGCGCGGAGACGAAGAGCCAGGTGCCGGCGACCGCCCCTATGACCTGGTAGAGGGGCATCATCCAGAAGCGCGAGAGAGCGGGCTTCAGCGAGCCGCTCGCGGAAAGGGCGACCATGATGGTCGCGAGCGTGGGCAGTAGCACCGCGACGATCGCCGTGCGCATGTCGCTTGCCAGCGCGATCAACGGCGTTGCGATGAACGGGAAGCCGAAGCCGAGCGTTCCCTGGACCAGGCCCGCGACGACCATCACGAGGGCGATCCAGAGTGCCAGCTCGGTGGAAAAGCCTTCAAGAGCCATCAAGAACCTTCACCGCTTGCGTTTGATCGGACGGCGCGGTCGTGCCAACATACAGAAAACACCCTATAACATCTCGGGATTTCATGCAGCCGCAGAATACCCTCGTCATCCTGTCCGATGAGCACAGCCCGCGCGTGCTGGGCGCCGCCGGACATCCGCAGATCCGCACGCCCAACCTCGACCGGCTCGCGAGCCGCGGCACGCGCTTCACGGCGGCGTACACCAACTGCCCCATCTGCGTGCCGGCGCGCGCTTCCTTTGCCACCGGGCAATATGTCCACAAGGTGCGCTGCTGGGACAACGCCATCGCCTACGACGGACACGTGCCGAGCTGGGGCCACCGCCTCATGGAGCAGGGCCATCACGTGGCGTCGATCGGGAAGCTGCATTACGCGGGAACCGACCCGAAGCGCGACGGCTTCGACGAGGAGATCCTGCCGCTGCACATCGTGAACGGCGTCGGCGATCTGCTGGGCCTGATCCGCGACGAGCTGCCGCGGCGGGCCGGCGCGCTCAAGCTGGGCCCGGAGGCCGGGCCGGGGGAGTCGGAATACACGCGTTACGATCGCAGCATCGCCGATGCGACCTGCCGCTGGCTCGAGCAGGCCGCGCGGCAGCCGCGCGGCAAGCCGTGGGTGCTGTACGTCGGCTTCGTCTCTCCGCATTTTCCGCTTATTGCCCCGCCCGAATTCTACGGTCTCTATCCGGAGGGCGAGGTGCCGTGGCCGGACATGTACGATCCGGCCGAGCGGCCGCGGCATCCGTTCACGGACGCGATGCGCAAGTGCATGTGCTTCGACGAGGCGTTCGACCCTGCGATGGTGCGGCGCGCGCTTGCAGCGTACTTCGGACTCGTCACCTTCCTCGACGACAACGTCGGCAGGATACTGCGCGCGCTGGAAGACGCGGGCATGGCCGGGGAAACCCGCGTCATCTATTCGTCCGACCACGGCGACAATCTCGGCACGCGCGGCATGTGGGGCAAATCCACCATGTACGAAGAGTCGGCAGGGATACCGCTCATCATGGCCGGTGCCGACGTAGCCGCCGCGCAAGTGTGTCCGGTGCCGGTGACGCTCGCGGATGTATTTCCTACGCTGATCGAGGGAGCCGGGCTGCGGCCCGATCCGCGCGACGCCGGATTGCCGGGAACGTCGCTCATCAAGGTTGCGCAGGGCGTTGCACCGCAGCGGACGATACTGTCCGAGTACCATGCCGCCGGGGCGCCTGCCGGCGCATTCATGATCCGGCGCGGCCGCTACAAGTACGTCCACTACGTCGGCATGCCGCCCATGCTCTTCGACCTCGAGTCGGACCCGCGCGAGCGCAACGATCTCGGGCGCGACCCGGCTTCCCGGCAGGTGATCGCGGACTGCGAGGCGGCGTTACGGAAGATAGTGGATCCGGAGGCGGTGGACCGGCTCGCAAGAGCCGACCAGCGCGCCAAGATCGCGGAGCACGGCGGCACGGAAGCAATCCTGAGGAAGGGCACGTTCCGCTATTCTCCGCCGCCGGGAGTGGAAGCCACGTATTTCTAGTGCCGGTTTCCGGGGAGATCGCCATGAGCCAGGGGAATCCGTACCAGCCGCCGCGTTCGCAGGTTGCCGACGTCAGCGACGCGGCACCGCTGGGAAACTTCGTGGAGGCCGGGCGGGGCGTCGACGCCGGACAGGGGTGGGCGTGGATAGCGTCCGGCTTCGGCCTGTTCCGGAAGCGCGCGGGAGTGTGGATCGCGGTAACCATCATCGCGGGCGTGCTCGTCATTGTCGTGAGCCTGTTCCCCATCATCGGTTGGCTCGTCAACACGCTCCTCATGCCCGTTTATCTCGGCGGGCTGTTGCTCGGTTGCAAGTCGCTCGAGGACGAGGGCGAGTTCGGGGTTGGACAGCTCTTCGCGGGCTTCAGCAAGCATACCGGCCGGCTGATGGCGGTCGGCGCCCTGAGCTTGGCGGGCTGGCTCCTCATCATGATCCCGCTCTTTTTCATCATGGGAACATCCATGTTCGCGCTCATGGGCGGCGATCCTGCCGCGATTGCCGCCGCGGGTCCCACGCTGATGCTGGGCGTGCTCGTTACGATCGGCCTGAGCGTCCCGCTTTACATGGCGCTGTGGTTTGCGCCCTGCCTGATCCTGTTCAACGAGGCGCAGCCGGTGCAGGCGCTCGGCCGGAGCTTCCGGGCCTGCTCGAAGAACATCATCCCGTTCCTCCTGTACGGCGTGCTGCTCTTCATCGTCTTCGTGCTCGCGACGATCCCCTTCGGGCTCGGCTTGCTGGTGGCCTTTCCCGTCCTCATCGCCTCGGTCTATACGTCCTACCGCGACATCTTCTACGCGCCGGCTTGAGCGCGGCACCGCGGCGCCCAGACCGCCCTCCGGCTGAGAATTGCTCTCAACCTGGCATGATTTCAATTAGATACCTCATTAAATGCAAGCGTTTGCATTTGCCTAGCGGCGGCGAATGTAATAAAATTTTCGGCTCTTTTCTGCCGGTACGACCGGGACGAGTCCCATGAACACGATGTCCGACACCAGAAATCTGGTTACGCCTACCGGGGCCAAGCCCGAGGGCGGCACGGTGCGGATGACGCCGAGCGAGGCGTTCGTCGAGACACTGGCTGCGCACAAGGTGAAGGACGTCTTCGGCATCGTCGGCTCCGCCTACATGGACGCCCTCGACCTCTTCCCGGGCGCCGGCATACGACTCATCAACGTGGCGCACGAGCAGAATGCGGCGCACATGGCCGACGGCTATGCCCGCGTGACCAACTGGCCGACGGTCTGTATCGCGCAGAACGGGCCCGGCATCACGAACTTCGTAACGGCGGTGGCGGCGGCCTACTGGGCGCATTCCCCGATGGTCGTGGTGACGCCCGAGTCGGGCAGTCTGACCGCCGGCCACGGCGGTTTCCAGGAAACCGAGCAGCTGCCGATCTTCTCGAAGATCACCAAGTGGCAGGTGCATGTGAATTCGCCGTTGCGCATGGCGGAACTGATGCACCGCGCGTTCGCGGTCGCGCTGCATGAGCGGGGCCCGGTGCAGGTCAACATCCCGCGCGACTACTTCTATGGCGAGGGCGACTACGAGATCCTGCCGCCGCTCGTCATCGAGCGTGCCGCCGGCGGCACCAACTCCCTCGACCGGGCCGCGAAGATGCTGTCCGACGCCCGGTTCCCCGTGATCGTGTCCGGCGGCGGCATCGTCATGTCGGGCGGCGCGGATGAAGTGAGGGCGCTGGCGGAGCACCTGACCGCGCCGGTCGTCAATACCTACCTCCACAACGATTCCTTCCCGGCGAACCACCCGCTTGGCTGCGGGCCCATCGGCTATCAGGGCTCCAAGGCGGCGATGAAGATGCTCTCGCGCGCCGACGTCGTGCTGGCGCTGGGCACGCGCCTGGGGCCGTTCGCGACGCTTCCCCAGTACGGCATCGACTACTGGCCGAGCGGCGCGAAAGTCATCCAGATCGACGCCGACAGCCGGATGCTCGGGCTGGTGAAGAAGGTGTCGCTCGCCATACAGGGCGATGCGAAGCTCGCGGCGCAGGAGCTCCTGAAGCGCCTGAAGTCGCGCGGGACGCCCAAGCCCGACAAGGCGCGCATCATCGACATCCGGGCGGAGAAGGACCTGTGGTCGGTCGAGCTGGCCAACCTGCCGTCCCCCAACAAGAAAGGACAGATCGGTCCGCGCCGTGCGCTCGCGGCGCTCGGCAAGGCGCTGCCGAAGAACGCGATGGTGTCCACCGATATCGGCAACGTGTGCTCGATGGCCAACAGCTACCTGCACTTCGAGCAGCCGCTGTCGTTTCTCGCCGCGATGAGCTGGGGTAACTGCGGCTACGCGTACCCCACCGCCATCGGGGCGAAGGTCGCGCGGCCGGAGCGCCCGGCGATCGCCTATGTCGGCGACGGCGCGTGGGGGATGAGCATGGCGGAGGTGATGACCTGCGTGAAGGAGAAGATTCCGGCGGTCGCGGTGGTATTCAACAACAACCAGTGGGGCGCCGAGAAGAAGAACCAGATCGACTACTTCGACAGCCGTTTCGTGGGCACCCCCCTCAACAACCCGGATTTCTCGGAAGTCGCGCGCACGATGGGCGCCGAAGGCTACCGCGTGGAGCACGAGGATGAAGTGAGCGACGCGCTCAAGGCCGCCCTCAAGATCGGCAAGCCGGCGGTGGTCGAGATCATGCTGACGCAGGAGCTGGGCGAGCCGTCGCCGCGCGAGGCGTTCAAGGCGCCGCGGCGGCTTCTGCCCAAGTACAAGAAGTTCAACGCGAAGCAATATAAATAGCCCGGCGATCCCTTTCGCAACCTCTCCGTCCAATAACGGTAGATGGGCTAGCTACTGCCAGAGGTAGTCCTGGCCTTGGCTTCCAGCTCTTCCCAGCGCTCAAGTTGTGCGTGGATGAGCGCCTCCAGCTCCTCGTTCCGCGCGTGATCCGCTTTCATGGCAGCGCCCCCTGCCTGGTAATAATCGGGGGCGTTCATCCTCGCGGCGAGCGCGCGCTGCTCGGCTTCGAGAGCTTCGATAGTTGCGGGCATCGCTTCGAGTTCACGGGTCTCCTTGTAGGTCAGCTTGACGCGTGAACGCTCGGTGCCCCGGCTCGCCGAGGGCTCGGGGATGAGGGATGAGGGATGAGGGATGAGGGATGAGGGTCTACGATCTGCGTCCGATCTCCCACCACCCCGGCTCGCTGCGCGATCCACCCCTGCTCGGGCAGGAGGAGAGGCTCGGGTTTGGTTGAGCCAGTCGCTGTAGCCGCCGACGTACTCGCGCCACACGCCGCCGCCTTCCGCAACGAGCGTCTGCGTGACGATGTTGTCGAGGAAAGCGCGATCGTGGCTCACCAGAAGGAGCGTTCCCGGATAGTCCTGCAGCGCTGCCTCCAGCATCTCCAGCGATTCGAGATCGAGATCGTTGGTGGGCTCGTCCAGCACCAGCACGTTGGCCGGCCGCGCGAAGAGCCGGGCGAGGAGCAGGCGGTTTCGTTCCCCGCCCGAGAGCATACGCACCGGTGAATTCACGCGCTGCGGGGAAAACAGGAAGTCGCCCATGTAGGCGAGCACGTGCTTCCTCACGCCGTTCACTTCCACCCACTCCGAGCCCGGGCTCACGGTCTCGGCGACGGTGCGTTCCGGGTCGAGCTGCTCGCGCATCTGGTCGAAATAGGCCGGCGCAACGCTCGTGCCGAGGCGTACCCGGCCGGAATCGGGCGCCAGCTCTCCGAGGATGATCTTCAACAGCGTCGATTTTCCCGCGCCGTTCGGACCGATCAGGCCGACGCGGTCGCCGCGCCTCAGCGTCAGGGAAAGATCCTCGACGATCCCCCTGTCGCCGTAGCGCTTGCTCACGCCTTCGAGCTCTACGACGAGCCGACCGCTTCGCCCGCCGGCATCGATCGCGAGCTTCACGTTGCCGATCCGGTCGCGCCGCGCCGCGCGCTCCCGGCGGAGGTTCTCGAGGCGGGTCACGCGGCCTTCGTTGCGCGTCCGGCGCGCTTCGATGCCGCGCCGTATCCAGGCTTCCTCCTGCGCCCAGAGCTTGTCGAAGCGGCGACGGGCGATCTCCTCCGCGGCGAGCTCGTCCGTCTTGATGCGAGCATAGTCCGAGAAGTTACCGGCGTACGACCGCAGTATCCCGCGGTCCAGCTCGACGATGCGCGTGGCGAAGCGGTCCAGGAACCACCGGTCGTGGGTGACCACGATCGCGGCCGGGCCCCTGGCCAGCGCCGCCTCCAGGAGCGCGATTCCGTCGATGTCGAGATGGTTGGTGGGCTCGTCGAGCAGGATGAGATCGGGCTTGAGCGCGAAGGCCAGCGCGAGCGCCGCGCGCTTCACCTCGCCGCCGGAGGCCGAGCCAGGCTCGATGTCGGCGTCAACCTGGAACCGGTGCAGGAACTCGTTCAGGCTCGCCTCGAAGCGCCAGTGCTCGCGATCGTCTTCGAACGACGCCTCGCCTGCCGGGACGCGCGCCAGCGCGACCAGGCTCTCCCGCAGGCTCGCTGCGGCGGGCAGCGCGGGCTCCTGGCTCACCAGCGCCACGCGCAGCCCTTCCTGCCTGCGCAGCTCGCCGCCATCGAGCGTAACGCTTCCCGCGATCACGCCCAGCAAAGAGGACTTGCCCGTGCCGTTGCGCCCGATCAGGCCGATGCGCTCATTCTCCTGCACGGTCAGCGTTGACCCGTCGAGCAGCGGCGACATGCCGTAGGCGAGTTGCGCGTCGGTAAGAGTCAGAAGCGGCATACGTTCAAGGGCAATTTAGCCACGGAAACACACGGACAAAGACCAGGGCGAGAATTGGTAGCTGCACTATCAATGCGTCCTTGCGGTTTTGTCCGTGTATTTCCGTGTGATTCCGTGGCCGATTGGACTTTGATCTAGCGTCCCGCCAGTGCATGCGCCGCCACGAACCGCAGCTCTATGCTGTGCTGCCCGTCGATCTTCACGTTCCCTTCGTAGCGCCGCCAGAGGGCCCGCGCCGTATCGCCCTTCCCCTGCACGAGGTTGGCGGCCATCGCGGCGGCCAGCAGGTAGCGGCGGCTCGCGGCTGATTCGAGCGCCGCGGCCGGGCGCGCGAGCAGCTCCTCGCCCGCGGCGGCCATCATATCGAGATCGCGTCCGGCTACCGCCTTCAGCATCGTTATCCAGCGTTTCTGCTCCGGTGCCAGCGCGGCCACGCATCGGCTCGCGGCAAGCCGGTCCCAGAGCGTGCGGGATTCCGCCTGCGTCAGGTAAGGGATAGTCGCCCCGGCGACCTGGAATAGCGCGTGCAGCCAGCTGTCGTGCCTGTCCGGTTCCACGCAGCGCAAGAGCCGTATCTGGACCAGCTCGAGGTCTTTCTGCAACGCGTGCGGTATGTTGACCGGCTCCGGCGGCTTCTCGGAGAGCAGGAACGCGAGCGCGTGGCGCGCCCGGCGCGTCGCCTCGCCTTTCTGATACTCCGGTCCGGTTTCGCCGGAAGGCGGCCGTGCCGGCGGCGCGTTGTCGAACAGCGCCACGATGGGAGCGTGGGCCGAGCCCAGCTCCACCAGGTCGGTCGCTTCGCTCCGAAGAAAACGCAGCCGCGGCGCGTTCAGGTCGACATGGGGATGGTAGTCGGAATTGGGCGGCGCGCCGTAGCTCGCGAAGAGCGGCGCCAGCGCTTTTCTGCCGCCGAGCCGGCGCATGTCCAGGTCGCCGATTGCCTGGAGGTTGACCGTCCGCAACTCCTTCTCGAGTCCCGGCAGCCGGAACACGTCGGCGAGGGGGCGCGCGAGCGTTCCAGGCTCGCCCGCGACGATCAGGATGTCCTTGTCGTTGGGGACGTAGATGACGTAGTCGGGAAACACCTGCTCCAGCGCGCCGATGACGGAGGCGATGAGTGCTACCTCCGTCTCGTAGAGCTGCACCCACTGTACCAGCACGCCGTCGCGCTCAAGGTGGCGGCGCGCCATGCGGTAGAACTCGACGGTGAAGAGGCTCGATACGCCGCTCACCCACGGGTTGGAGGGCTCGGAGATGATCACGTCGTAGCGCCGGTTGTGCGTCGAGAAATAGGTCTTGGCGTCGTCGATGTGAATGCGGCTCCGTGGGTCGGCGAAGGCCGCGCTGTTGCGCGGCGCGAAGCCGCGCGAGGCCTGCGCCATGGCGGACTCGATTTCGATGGTGTCTACCGCTTCCAGCTCGAAGTTCCCGAGCAGCGTGTGCGTGGTGATCCCGGTTCCGATGCCGATGACCGCCACGCGCTTCGCTTCGGGCTTGACGGCGAGCGGCAGCACCGCGGTCAACGTCATCGTCGTTTCGTCCGAGAGCGGCGGCCCGTTCATGTTGACGCCGCCATCCGACTTGCCGTTCGTGCGGATCGAGCGCCCGTCGGAGAAATCGACGAGACTCACGCTGGCCGTGCGGCCGTCCCGGTAGAAGAGCAGTTTCGCGTCCTGGGGCGTGAACAGCCGGCCGTAGCGGAAGACCCCGGACATCATGCGGTACGCGTCGAGCTGAACGGTGGAGAACGCCGCCAGCGCGGCGGCGGCGAGCACGATGGACGCTGCATACGCCCGCGTGGCGCCGAGAACGGTCCACAAGATGACGAGACCCAGGGTCACGTCGATGGCCGCGCCCAGCACGACCGTGGTCTTGAGGCCTAGCACTGGCAGGCCGACGTGCGCGGCGAGGACGACCCCGGCGATGGCGCCCAGTGTGTTGGCCGCGTAAACGGCGCCTATGCTCTTCTCGCCGTGGCCCTGCCTCAGGAGCGCATAGGTGATGAGCGGCAGCGTCATCCCCGCGCAGAACGCCGCCGGGAACATCACCAGGAGCGCGATCCCGTGACCGACGACGTGAAACAGCGCGTAGCCGTTGTCGGTGCGCGCGAGGGCCAGCATGGCGTACTGCATCAGGTCGAAGGTCTTGCCGTACAGGGGTAGTGTCGCAAGAGCGGCGATCCCCATCACGATCTGCACGACCCCGAGAAACCGGCGCGGCTCCGCGCTGCGATCGATGCGGCCGCGTATCCAGAGGCCTCCGAAGGCGAGCCCGAGTATGAAGGCGGAGAGCATCAGCTCGAAGGAATGCGTCGCCGCACCGAGCACGAGGGTCAGCATCCGGATCCAGGCGATCTCGTAGATGAAGGACGCGGCGCCCGTCAGCGCCGCGATCGCCAGCAGCAGTGCAAGCGTTTGCGAGTCGCCGCGCGATCCGGCTGCCGCCGCTTTCGGCATTTCCTCCGGAGCGGCGAGCCGCGCGAGGAGCGCCACGAGCGCCGCCACCGACAGGTTCACGATGCCGGCCGCCTGCATGGTGCCCGGCAGACCGAGGCGCTCGATCATCACGAAACCCGAGACCAGCACGCCGATGCCCGCGCCCAGGCTGTTGGTGAAGTAGAGCATGGCAAGCGCCGCGCCGGGCGTGGCCGGATAGCGGCGGATGAGGCCTCCGCTCATCAGCGGGAAAGTCATGCCCAGGAGCACGGACTGCGGCAGGATCAGCGCCGCGCCGAGCGCCCACTTCACCGCCGCCGCGGCGCCGGGCGTGCCGAGCGCAGGGAGCAAGCGATCGAATGCGGCCCCGGTCACCGCGATGAACGTTTCGTGGAACACCAGCGCGATGATGCCGACCGCCGCTTCGACGAGGGCGTAGGCGATGAGCAGGTTGCGCCAGCGGGGCGAGTAGCGCGCGGCGAGCCAGGCGCCGACCGCCATGCCGCCCATGAAAATTGCGAGCACCAGGGTCTGCGCGTAGCCGGAATGCCCCAGGAACAGCTTGAGGTAGTGGCTCCAGATCGACTCGTAGATCAGTCCCGCGAAGCCCGACAGCGTGAAGACGGCGTAGAGCAGGCCGAGCGCCCGGCGCGGGGGGAGGGGAGACATCAAGGTATGAGGGCGGCGGGATGAGGGCGGAGGGATGAGGGCGGCGGGCGGAGGGCAGAATAAAGTGTCGGGGAAAGCGTGTCGAGTGATGATTGCGGGACGGACCGACTCCGACCCATTTGTTGTTCTTACTCTCGACTCTCATCCTTCATCCCTCATCCCTCATCCCACATCCCTTGTCCTGGCCCCTCATCCCTCATCCCTCATCCTTCATCCCTCGAACCACGGGCACCGGAGTGGTGGTAATCTGGGCAGTGCGATGAGGCGCACGTCATACCCGAAGACCGCCAAGCTCGCCGACGTGGCGCGGCTCGCGCGCGTGTCGACCGCGACGGTATCGCGCACGCTCTCCCTGCCGCACAAGGTCAAGGCCGCGACGGCAGCCCGCATCAACCAGGCGGTGGAGACGCTGGGCTACGTCGCGCACGGCGCGGCGCGCGCGCTCGCCTCGCGCCGCACGCGCACGATAGGCGCGGTCCTGCCCACGCTCGACAACACTATCTTCGCCAAGACCGTCCAGGCGCTGCAGCGCACCCTGGATCAGGCGGGCTACATGCTGCTGGTGGCAAGCGACGAGCACGACGCGGAGGCGGAAACGCGCGTGGCGCGCGCCCTGATCGAGCATGGGGTGGACGGGCTGGTGCTGCTCGGCACGACCCACCACGAGTGCGTGCTGAAGATGCTCGACACCCACCAGGTGCCGTACGTGCTGACCTGGGCGCTGGATCCCGAGGACCGCCACCCTTGCGTGGGTTTCGACAACCGCGCGGCGGGCGTGCGCATCGCGCGGCACCTGCTCGATCTGGGGCACCGCGAGTTCGCGATGATCTCCGGCTTGACGGCGGGTAACGAGCGCGCGCGCGGCCGCCTGCGCGGCGTGCGCGAGGAGCTGGCCGCGCACGGTATCGCCATCGCGCCTCACCGCCTGGTGGAGAAGCCCTACGCGTTCGCGGCCGGGCGCGAAGGGCTGCGCGAAGTGCTGGGAGGCGCCAAGTGGCCCACCGCCGTCATTTGCGGGAACGACTTGCTTGCGATCGGGGCGCTGGCGGAATGCCACGAGTGCCGGATTGCCGTGCCGCGCGAGCTGTCGATCACGGGTTTCGACGACATGGAAATCGCGGACGTTGTGACACCCGGGCTGACCACGATCCATTTTCCGGCGAGCGAGCTGGGCGCGCTGGCGGCGCAGCATCTGCTCGCGCGGCTGACGGGACAGGAAGTGGCGCCACGCACCGAGCTGCCGGTCGAGCTGGTGGTGCGCGGCTCGACCGCGCCGCCCTTGCTGGAAGGACGTGATTTGTGAGGGGCGATTACTGATGGCGGTCCCCGACGCGGAGTTGCGGCAGTACTACGCCGCGCGGGCGCGGGAATACGAGAGCATCTACGAGAAGTCCGAGCGGCAGCCCGAGCTGCGCAAGCTCGAGCGGCTCCTGCCGGACATGCTCGCGGGGCGCCGCGTCCTGGAGCTTGCCTGCGGCACGGGCTACTGGACGCAGTTCCTGATTCGCAAGGCGCGGAGCGTTGTGGCGGTCGACGCCAGCACGGAGACGCTCGCGCTCGCGGCGGAGAAGGCGTTGCCGCCGGAACGCGTCGAGCTGCGCGTCGCGGACGTCTACGACCTGCCGGACGAGCTGGGTTCGTTCGAAGGCGCCTTCGCCGGTTTCTGGTGGTCTCACGTGCCGGTGCGCGATCAGTCCCGGTTTCTGCAGTCCCTCGACCGGCGGCTCAGCGCGGGGGCCCGCGTCGTGCTGCTCGACAATGTCTACGTGGAAGGCAGCAGCACCCCGATCTCGCACCGGGACGAGGACGGCAATTCCTTTCAGAAGCGCCGGCTGGCGGACGGCTCCGAGCACACGGTGCTGAAGAATTTCCCGACGGAAGGCGAGTTGAACGCGGCGCTCGGGCAATTCGGACGGAACTTCCAGTTCGTGCGGTTGAAGTACTACTGGGTGTTCATCTACGAAAAACCGTGACCAGTGACCAGTGACTGGTGACCGGTCACTAAGCGCTATTTAAAAAACACCCTCTCCCCCGGTTTGGGGGGAGAGGGCTAGGGTGAGGGGGAACGTAGAACAGCGTCCTTTCTTGCGAGAAACCGAGCTTCTCGCTGCCCCTCACCCCAACCCTCTCCCCGTTAACACGGGGAGAGGGGGATTGAGAACGAGAGACGCCTGATGCGCCCGGCCTGCCTGATCTTGCTGGTACTTGCCGTCCTGTGCCCGGGTGCAGCACTTGCGCAGGAGCCGGTGCGCGTTCCGTGCCGCCACGACGACAAGGAATGCGCCGCGAAAGCGCTCAAGGACCATGCCATCACTAAGCTGGATTACTGGAGGTCTGCGCTCGCGCGGCCACTGGAGCAGCGCATCGGTGAAGCGCCCTCCGAGCTTGTCGAATTCCTCACGCTCGACAACATTCAGAGCGGCTTTCCTGACAAGCCGCGTGCCGCAAAGTTGAACAGGGAATTTCTGCGGGACCTACAGGCGGCAATCACGGAGTTGCCTCCCGGCGTCAGGCATATCGTGTCCGGAAAGCTGGCGGGCATACACCTGGTTCGAAACCTGGGAGGAACGGGTTTCACGGATACGATATACGACGCCCACTCGAACGCCGTCGCGGGCTTTATCGTGCTGGACGTCTCGGTGCTCGAGAAGCGGGCAAACGCCTGGGCGACATGGAAGGAAAATACGCCGTTCGAGCCGCAGTCCGGATTCAGGCTGACCGCGCTGATCGAGACCAGGGCAGAGGACAGCAGGAAGAACGCGATTCAATACATACTGCTCCACGAGCTGGGGCACGTAGTGTCCATCAACGAGAAGATCCACCCGTCATGGAACGTCGAGCCGAAGGACGCTTCGACCGACTATCCGTATTTCAACCTGTCGTGGACAGTCGCGAAGGAAAGCAATCGATACCTCACGAAGTTCGACGCGGCGTTCACGCAGCGCAAGGACGTCGTGTATTACCTCAAGGCGAAACTCCCGGCCGGCCAGATGGTTGACACCTACGACAACCTGCTGCGCACCAATTTCGCCACGCTCTACGCCGTCACGAACCCCGCCGACGATTTCGCGGAAGCCTTCGCGAGCTACGTGCACACGGTGCTGATGAAGAAGCCTTTCGAGATCCGCATCTACCGGGACGGGAAAATCGCGAAGGTCTACAAGTCGTGCTGGACCGAGCAGCGCTGCGCGGCGAAGAGAGCAATCCTCGAGAGCCTCGTGGGCGGCAGGCAAAACTGAAAAAGAAATCAGCCACAGAGATCACGGAGAACACAGAGGGTGGATGCCCGCTGTTGTTTCTTCTCTGTGACCTCGGTGTCCTCTGTGGCTAATGCTTCAGATTGCCAGCAGCGTCTGGTAGTCCGCCATCGCCGTCTCGACCACCCGCAGGGCGTGGGCTTTCCCGTACACGCGCTGAATCCGTATCCGCTGTTCCTCGCCCGGCACGAGCTTGTAGGTCGTGAAGTAGTGCTGCAGCCGCTCGACCAGGACTTCCGGCAGGCCGCTCAAGTCGTCCACCGCGCCCCAGACGAAATCCTTCTCCAGGATCGCGACGATCTTGTCGTCCGCCTCCCCGCCGTCCACGAGCTGCAGGCCGCCGACGACGCGCGCCGGAACGATGATTTCGGAACGGGCTATCGGCCGCTCGCTCATGACGCAGATATCGAGCGGATCGCCGTCTCCCTGCGCTGCGCCGGGACACAGCGCGGCCACGCCCGCGCCGCAATAGGTCTTCGGGATGAAGCCGTAGAGAGCCGGCGCCTGAGACGACGTTCGCTGCGGACGGTCCACCTTGAGGTAGCCCGATGTCTTGTCGACCTCGTACTTGATGAAATCGAAAGGCGTGATCTCGACGTAGGCGTTGACGTACAGCGGCGGTTCGCGCCCCGCCGGCAGGCCGTGCCAGGGGTGCGGGCGCCATTCGGAGTAGCGGGGCGGCTGGCTCACCCCAGCGCCTTGCGCGCCTTCGCCACCGCCGCCTTCACCCGCGCCGGCGCCGTGCCGCCGATGTGACTCCTGCTCTTCAGGGAGCCGTCGAGCGCGAGCGCCGCGTGCACGTCCTTCGCTATCGCCGAATTGAAGCGCTGAAGATCGGTGAGCTTGAGCTCCACAAGCTCGCAGGCGCGCGACTCCGCGAAGCGCACCGCCTGGGCGACCGCCTCGTGCGCCTCGCGGAACGGCACGCCCTTCTTGACGAGGTACTCGGCGAGGTCCGTGGCGGTGCTGTGGCCCTGCCGCGCGGCGGCCTCCATGGTCTCCCGGTTCACCTTGATGCCGCTCAGCATTTCCCTGAATACCCCGAGGCACGCCATCAGCGTGTCGACGGTGTCGAAGAGCGGCTCCTTGTCTTCCTGGTTGTCCCGGTTGTAGGCGAGCGGCTGTCCTTTCATGAGGGTGAGGAGCGCGACGAGGTGCCCGTTGACCCGCCCGGTCTTGCCGCGCACGAGCTCCGCCACGTCGGGATTCTTCTTCTGCGGCATGATCGAGGAGCCGGTGGTGTAGCGGTCGGGGAGATCGACGAACGCGAAGCGCGGGTTCATCCAGATGATGATCTCCTCGCAGAAGCGCGACAGGTGCGTCATCGCCAGCGCGGCATCCGCGCAGAACTCGATCGCGAAATCGCGGTCGGAGACCGCGTCGATCGAGTTCTCGCACACCCCGTCGAAGCCGAGGTCCTTCGCCACCATGAGGCGGTCGATCGGGAGCGACGTGCCGGCAAGCGCCGCAGCGCCCAGCGGCAGCTTGTTGAGCCGCCTGCGGCACTCGGCGAAGCGCTGCGCGTCGCGCGCGAACATCTCGAAATACGCCAGCACGTGGTGGCCGAACGAGACGGGCTGCGCCGGCTGCATGTGGGTGTATCCCGGCATGATCGTCTCGGCGTGCTCGTCGGCCAGTTCCAGGAGCTGCTTCTGGAGCGCCTTCAGGAGCGCCTGCACGTGATCGATGGCCGCGCGCAGGTAGAGGCGCACGTCCGTCGCGACCTGGTCGTTGCGGGAGCGCGCGGTGTGCAGGCGCTTGCCCGGCTCGCCCACGAGGTCGGTCAGGCGCCGCTCGATGTTGAAATGCACGTCCTCGTGCTCGAGCGCCCAGGGAAAGGTGCCGGCGCGGATCTCGGCGCGGATCTGCGAGAGCCCCTTCTCGATAGCCGCGAGATCGCTCTTCGCGATGATGCCGACCGCGAGCAGCATGCGGGCGTGCGCGAGGGAGCCTTCGATGTCGAATTCAGCGAGCCGCTGATCGAACGCGATGGACGCGGTGAAGCGCTGCACCAGGTCGGAGACGGGCTCGCCGAACCGGCCCGACCACGGCTCGCCCCGGTTGTTGTCGTTCGCGGTCATGCTGCTTCAGCGTCCTGAGTCACCAATTCGGCTAGAATTTGACGGGCGGTTTCAGGGGGACGGGCCGTGGGAACGAATCCGGGCAGTCGGCGGAAAGCGGGAAGCGCGTGGCGAGAAGTATAAATCAAAACGCCTACTCCGGCGCCCTGCCGAATTTCCGCAATCTCGGCGTGCTGCTGCGCGTGCTGGTATTCGTCAACGTCGTCGCGTTCGCGGCGGCGGTCGTCAAGACGGACGGCTGGCGCGGTTTGTGGCCGGAGCTGCTGGAGACCTCCGCGCTCGTGCAGCCGCTCCTGATCCTGAGCCTGCTGATGCTGGTCGCCCTGAACGACTGGCTGCGGCGCCTGCCGGATTACCTGGGTTTTCTGGCGGTGATCGCGCTGGAGGTGGCGCTGACGGCGCTCCTGCACAAGCTGGGCCGTCCGCTGCTCGAGCCCGAGCCGGCCCCGCTGGAGCGCTACTGCCTGCTGGTGCTGCTGGTTACGGCGGCGCTGCTCGTGTACTTCCGCCTGCGCGAGAGGGCGCTTTCCCCGGCGCTCTCGGAGGCCAGACTGCAGGCCCTGCAGGCGCGCATCCGTCCCCATTTTCTGTACAACAGCATCAACGCCGTGCTGTCGCTGATCCGCCAGAATCCGAAGCGCGCGGAGGAGGTGCTGGAGGACATGGCGGAGCTCTTCCGAGTTCTGATGGCCGACAATCGCGAGCTGACGACCCTGGAGCGCGAGATCGAGTTGTGCCGGCGCTATCTCGATCTCGAGCAGTTGCGGCTGGGCGACCGCCTCAAGGCCGAGTGGCTGATCGAGCGCGTTCCCCCCGGTGCGCTGATCCCGCCGCTGGTGCTCCAACCGCTGATCGAGAATGCCGTCTACCACGGCGTAGAACCCCGTCTCGAGCCGGGAGTCATCAACATCCATATCTACGGGACGCGCGACCGGGTGCACGCCGTGCTGCGCAATCCGTACCTCGGGGAAGCAGACCGCCACGAGGGCAACAAGATGGCTCTTGCCAATATCCGGGAGCGTCTGCAGCTTCATTTCGATGCCGAAGCGAGCCTCACCACCAAGGTACAGGACGGGAACTACGAGGTGCATGTCCTGATGCCGTACCTCAAGGGCCAGGTGACGCATGAGTGACGAGCAGCCGCTGCGCATAGTGATCGTGGACGACGAGGCGCCGGCGCGCTCGCGCATGCGGGACCTGCTCGCCGATTGCGGGCGGGAGATCCCGCTTGCCGTGACGGGAGAAGCGGCTAGCGGGCGCGCTGCGCTGGAGCTGCTTGCGGACCGCTACGCTGACGTCGTCATCCTCGACATACGCATGCCCGAGATGGACGGCATAGAGGTGGCCCAGCACCTGCAGCGGCTCGATGAGCCGCCGTCCGTCATATTTGCGACCGCGTACGACGCGTACGCGATCCGCGCGTTCGAGGTGCACGCGGTCGATTACCTGTTGAAGCCGATCCGCCTGGCGCGCCTGAAAGAGGCGCTCGCCCGCGCCCATCCTCGCCGGCCCCCGCAGCCCGAGGCGCTGCGCAGGCTGCAGCGGGCGCCGCGCGCATTCCTTTCCGTGCCGGAGCGGGGGAAGGTGCACCTGATACCCATAGACGATGTGGTCTATCTCAAGGCGGAGCTCAAGTACCTGACGGTGAGGACACCGGCGCGCGAGTACCTGATGGAGGAATCGCTCACCCGGCTGGAACAGGAATACGCGGAACGCTTCGTTCGCGTGCACCGCAACTGCCTCGTGGCGCGTGCCGCGGTGCGCGGTTTCGAGCGCAGCTCCGAGGGCGGCGAGGCGCACTGGCTGGTGCTGCTTGCCGGCGTGGACGAAAGGCTCGCGGTGAGCCGGCGGCAGCAGCATATCGTCCGGGAACTTGGAAAAGGCTGACGCCTTTTCCAGATGACGGTGCAGCGGGCAGCAGATTCGCTGATCGTATTGCTGGCTTTGGCCGGGGGCGCCGCCGCGGCGGCGGACGAGCCCTACGGCCACGCCGACATCGCGCTCGGCGCTTCCTACCAGGCGCTTGCTGCGGCGCTCGATTTTCGCGACCTCAACGCCGCGATCGCCGGGCAGGGAGCCCGCAAGGCCGCGAAACCCGACCTGGGGCGGCGCGGTTACGCGTGCGTGCGCCGTGACGATGCCTATGCCGACGTGAGTTGCGTCTCCCATGACGAGAAGGTCGGCGGCGTGGAGACGCGCGAGATCCGCATGCAATTCCTGAACGGCGTGCTGCAGCAGTTCTCGATCAGCGCGGACATTCCCCACTTCGACGTGGTGATGGGCGCGATCCGGGCGCGACACGGTCCGCCGCAGGAGGCGGAAGCCGCAGCCGAGGGACGCTACGCTTCCTACCGGTGGAAGAACGGCGTATCGAGCATCGTGGCCTACGGCGGCAAGGACGTCGTGTTCGTATCCTACGAGCTTGCCATCTACCCGGAGGCGGTGAAGAGCCGGCTGAAGAGATGAGCTTCGCGGTGACGAGCTTCGCGGTGACGAGCTTTGCAGTGACGAGCTTCCCGGTGACCGCTATGACTTCGTCACCAGCGGAGCGTGCGTCGTCACCAGCGATAGCGCGCGTCGTCACCAGCGGAGCGCACGTCGTCACCCGCTGTTCCTGAGCCCCGACGCAATGCCGTTGATGGTGAGGAGAATCGTGCGCTTCACCACGTCGTCGGTCTCACCCGCCCGGAAGCGCTTCAAGAGCGCGATCTGCAGATGGTTCAGGGGATCTATGTACGGCTGGCGGTTGCGGAAGCTGCGCGCCAGCAGGGGGTTTGCCTCGAGCAGCTCCCGCTGGCCGGTGATCTCCAGCAGCCAGTGCACGGAGAGCTCCCACTCCCCGCGAATGGCGCCGAAGATGCGCTCCCTCAGCGCGGCATCCGTCACCAGCTCGGCGTAGCGCGAGGCGATGCCGATATCCGATTTCCCGAGCACCATGTCCATGTTGGAGAGCAGCGCCTGGAGAAACGGCCAGCGCGCGTGCATCTCCTTCAGACGCGCGAGTCCGGCGTCGCCCTCGCTCTTGACCCAGGACTCGACGGCCGAGCCGAATCCGTACCAGCCGGGCAGCATGACCCGCGAGGCGGACCAGCTGAACACCCACGGAATGGCGCGCAGGTCCTCGATTTTTCCGGTCGCCTTGCGCGAGGCGGGACGGCTGCCGATGTGCAGCTCGGCGATCTCCTTGATCGGAGTGGATGCGTGGAAATAGTCCACGAAGCCGGGCGTCTCGTAGACCAGGGTACGGAACGCGCGATAAGCGATTTCGCTCAGCCGCTCCATGATCCCGTAGTACTCCTCCAGCTCGTCCGCGCGCTCCGCACGAGGCACCAGGCTGGCCTCGAGCGTGGCGGCGACGAGCGTCTCGAGGTTGCGATGGCCGATCTCGGCGTCGGCATACTTGCTGGCGATGACTTCGCCCTGCTCCGTGATGCGGATCCTGCCGGCGACGGCGCCCGCCGGCTGCGCGAGCACCGCCTCGTAACTCGGCCCCCCGCCGCGGCCCACCGAGCCGCCGCGGCCGTGAAACAGCCGCATGGCGATGCCGTGGCGCTCGAACACCTTCACCAGCACGACCTCCGCCTTGTGCAGCTCCCAGTTCGAGGTGAGAAAGCCGCCGTCCTTGTTGCTGTCCGAATAACCGAGCATCACTTCCTGCAGGTTGCCGCGGCTTGCGAGCAGGCGCCGGTACTCGGGAAGCGCGAAGACCGCATCCATGACCGCGCCGCACCCGCGCAGGTCCGCGATGGTCTCGAAGAGCGGTACGATGTTGAGCGCGAGCCGCGGCTCGGGGCCGGTCGTCAGCAGCCCGGCCTCCTTCGCGAGCAGCGCCACCTCCAGCAGGTCGCTCACGTCGTCGGTCTTGGAGATGATGTAGTTCGGCAGCGCCTCGGGGCCGTAGCGCCGGTGGATTGCCGCCGCGGCATCGAACACCTCGAGCTCGGTCGCGGTCGCAGCGCTGTACTCGACGAACGGAGAGCGCAGCGGGCGCGCCAGCGCCAGCTCCTCGAGCAGCACGTGCCTGCGCTCCATTTCGGAGAGTTGCGCATAGCCCGGCCGGTTCGCGCCGCGAGTGAGGAGCTCCGAGACGACATCCTCGTGAACGCTGCTCACCTGGCGCATGTCGAGCGTGCACAGATGGAAGCCGAAAACCTCGGCCGCGCGGCGCAGGTGCCGCAACCGCCCGCGGGCGACCCGCCCGGCCCCGTGAGCCGCCAGCGACTCGGCGATGACGGTGAGCTCGGCGACGAAGTCCGCGCAGCTCGAATAGGGCGCGGCATCGCCGATGGGGTGCCGCATGCCTGGTTCGTGCCCGTGTGCGCGCGCCGTTGCGGCGAGGCGCGTGTAGATGCCGCTCAATGCGCGCCGGTAGGGCTCGTCCATGCGGTGCTCGGAGCGGTCGGGCGAAGCATCCGCGAGCGTGTCCAGCGCCGGACTCACGTCCACGACCCGCCTGGTCTGGGACAGCTCGGCGCCGAGCTGGTGCACTTCCGACTGGTAGAACTCGAACGCCACGGCGGCTTGACGCTGCACGGCCTGCAGCGTCACCTCGGGCGTGACGTAGGGATTGCCGTCCCGGTCGCCGCCGATCCAGTTGCCCATCCGGAGCACGGCTCCGACCTTGACCGGGCCGACGGTCGCGGCCAGCAGGTCCTCGATCGCGGCGTATACCCGCGGCACCTCGCGCAGGAAGGTGTAGCGGTAGTATGCGAGCCCGTTCTCGATTTCGTCGAATACCGTCAGCCGGACCGCCCTGATGATGCGCGTCTGCCACAGCGTGAGGATCACGCGCCGCAGCTGGTCGTCGTTGTCGCGCGCCTCCTCGGGCGTCAGGGCGATGCGGTCGCGCAGCGCGATCAGCCGCGCGATCTCCATCTGGCAGTCGAGGATGCTCTTTCTCTGGACTTCCGTCGGATGCGCCGTGAGCACGGGCGACACCAGGGCGCCCGCGAAAAATTCTTCGAGGGTCTCGCGTCCGACCCCCGCGGCCTGCGCGCGGGCGAGCGCAAGCGCGATGCTGCCGGGCTGGGGCGGCGATCCCGCCGCCTGGTGCACGCGGCGGCGGCGATTGTGGTGGAGGTCCTCCGCGATGTTGGCGAGCTGGGAGAAGAACGTGAACGCGCGCACCACCCGGTTCGCGGCCTCGTGGTCGAGCGTGCCGAGCAGCGACTCCAGGCCCGCTCTTTCCTCGAGATCGCCATCGCGGCGAAAACGCAGCGCGCTGCGGCGTATGCCCTCGACCAGGTCGAAGAGCGGCTCACCTTCCTGCTCGCGCAGCGTGTCTCCGAGCAGGCGCCCGAGGAGCCGGATGTCCTCGCGCAGGGGCTGGTCCTTGTCGGCGGAGGAATTTGCCGGGCCCGTCCCGACAAATTCCTTATTCGAATCCATATAGAATGACCATAGCCACCCTTTACTCTGAGGAGGACTACACCAATGGTATGCCGTCCCTTGCGGGAAGCACCAGGGTCGTCTGATTCATCACACGTCCTGATCCAACGCATCAAGTGTTGTGCATCGCGGATTCCAAGTCCCGCGCGTTCGCCGGCAACTGCTGGAGACCGCTCGTACCGTCACCATCCGATGTCCTGAACTTGATGGCACTGATTTCGTGCGACACCGAAGATGGACAGCCGTCCCGGGACTCGCGGATGTCTCGGGCCCTCGTTCATAAGATGGCTTTCAGAACCTGTCTCGACATTCAATATGCCTGTTGAGAGAGGTTCGCTTCCCGAGAAAATCGTCATCGCCTCGCGCCAGTCGGCGCTCGCGATGTGGCAGGCGCGCCACGTCCAGTCGCGCCTCTGCGCATTGTATCCCCGCATCGCCGTCGAGATCCTCGGGCTGACCACCGAGGGCGACCGGCGGCTTACGGTCCCGCTGGCGAGCATCGGGGGCAAGGGACTGTTCGTCAAGGAGCTCGAGGAGGCGATGGCGCAGGGACGCGCCGACATGGCCGTGCATTCAGCAAAAGACGTGCCCGCGCACCTGCCGGAGGGCTACACGCTCGCCGCCGTGCTGGAGCGCGAGGACGCGCGCGACGCCTTTGTGTCCAACCGTTACCGCGACCTCGCCGCGCTGCCGGCGGGCGCCCGGGTCGGCACGTCCAGCCTGCGCCGGCAATGCCAGTTGAGCGCGCGCCACCCCCGGTTGAGGATAGAGCCGCTGCGCGGAAACGTCGACACGCGGGTGCGCAAGCTCGACGAAGGCCAGTTCGACGCCGTCATACTGGCCGCGGCGGGCTTGAATCGCCTCGGCCTCAACCACCGGATAACCTCGCTGCTCGCACCGGAAGAGTGCCTGCCTGCGCCGGGTCAGGGCGCGCTCGGGCTGGAGTGCCGGCTCGGGCGCGACGATCTCGTGGCGCTGCTGGAGCCGCTCGCCGACGAGACGACGGCGCGATGCGTGGCGGCGGAGCGCACATTCTCGAGCGCTCTGGCGGGAAGCTGCAACGTGCCGGTGGGGGCGTACGCCGAGATCGAAGGCGGGCGCATGCGCCTGCGCGGCCTGGTCGGCGCGCCGGACGGCACGCGTACCGTCA
>Ga0075428_100002004_pt1 | contig 21946 bp, 21 predicted proteins | sample RhiMetdeltSRZDD2_FD_75291 | JGI IMG/M metagenome (GOLD analysis project Ga0075428, IMG submission 75291) | Populus rhizosphere microbial communities from Tennessee, USA - Rhizosphere MetaG P. deltoides SRZDD2 | ecosystem: Host-associated > Plants > Roots > Rhizosphere > Soil | place: USA... | reverse complement strand
CTTACTGCTGGCTGCCCTGGGGGTAGCGGATGAACTGACCCGCCACGAAGCAGATCTCGTCGTTGAAGAGCTGCGTCGGTCCCGCCGTGCAGGTCGTGCCCGTCCCGTCCTTCCCGAACGAGTGGACGGTGTAGGTCGTGGTCACGGACGCCACCTGGTACGGGCCGTTCCAACCGTCGACGAGCGGCATCGTCTTGATGTAGATCGGCTCGACGAGGCCCGCGAGGACCGTGTTGCTCGCCGCCACCGGGTAGACGTTGTTGTCCACCGCGTACGACTCGATCGCGGTGCCGATGGAGCGCATGTCCGCCATCGTGCGCTTCTGCTTGCCGCGATCGATCGCGTTGAGCAGGTTGGGGATCGCGATGGCGGCGATGATGCCGATGATCGCGACCACGATCAGGAGCTCGATCAACGTGAACCCCTTGGAATTCCGGTTCAGCATTCTGTGGCCTCCTTCATTGGTCTCGCCCCTGTACGAGCAATGACGATGCCATGGCCCGCGCCCCGGAGCCGTGCCAATCTCCGCGCCGTTCGGGGCTTTGTCGCGCGAGAGGCACGGTCCTGCGCCGCGGGCGCCGCTCGGCGGCACTCGTAGACCGGCCGCTGACAACGAGCGTCACTGAGGAGGGGGAGACGCGGCGGCGGGCGTCGCGCCCACCGCCGCGAGGAGAGCTCTTACTGCTGGCTGCCCTGCGGATACCGGATGAACTGCCCGTCGACGAAGCAGATCTCGTCGTTGAAGGTGTTCGTCGGTCCCGGCGTGCAGGTCGTGCCCGTCCCGTCCTTCCCGAAGGAGTGGATCGTGTACTGCGTGGTGGTCGAGGCGACCTGGTACGCCCCGCTCCATCCGTCGACGAGCGGCATCTTCTTGATGTAGATGGGCTCGACGAGGCCCGCGAGGACCGTGTTGCTCGCGGCCACGGGGTAGACGTTGTTGTCGACCGCGTACGACTCCACCGCGGTGCCGATGGACCGCATGTCGGCCATCGTGCGCTTCTGCTTGCCGCGGTCAATCGCGTTGAGCAGGTTGGGGATCGCGATCGCGGCGATGATGCCGATGATGGCGACGACGATCAACAACTCGATCAGCGTGAACCCTTTCGCGGTCTTCTTCATCTTCGTGATCTCCTCATGGGAACCCGGGCGCTCGTCGAGCAAGGTCGATGCCATGGATCCCGACAGCCTTCGAAGTCGCAGATCCTACCAAAGACTACGAGACCGCGCCCGTTTGCGTCTATCCGAACGTCACGCCGTTACACGACTCGCGGCCGAACGTGACGATCTTCTGAAGCCTCGCCGGACCCGCCCTCCGGGAGGTCCAGGTCGCGGGCGTCCTCGGCCGCCGGCTCCCCCGTCGGGAGGACGTCTCCCTTGGTGAGCCCGTACTTCTTCGCGAAGTACCGGAACGAGCGGAAGGTCATCCCGAGGATCTCGGCGGCGCGCGTCTGCACCCCCGTGGAACGCTCCATGGCCTCGACCATGTAACGCCGCCTGAGATCCTCGAGATGCCGCTCGAGATCGATTCCCGATTCCGGGAGCACCACGTCCAGGTCTCCCCGCCCGGTCCGCCCGCCGCGGACCTCGCGCGGAAGACTGTCCACGTGGATCGTCTCCCCCGGCTCCAGCGCGACCGCGCGCTCGATGACGTTCTCGAGCTCGCGGACGTTCCCGGGCCAGGCGTACGCCTCGAGGCACTCCATCGCCTCCTCGTCGATGCCGCGGAGGGTCTTCCCCATGGCTTGGGCGCACTTCTCCAGGAAATGCTCCGCGAGCGCGGGAATGTCCTCGGGCTTCTCGCGGAGCGCCGGCATGCGGATCGGGATGACGTTGATCCTGTAGAACAGGTCCTCGCGGAAGGTCTTCTCCCGCACCATCTTGTCGAGCTCCTGGTTCGTGGCCGTGATCACGCGCACGTCGACCGGGATCTCCTCGGTGCCGCCGACGCGCCGGATCGTCCGCTCCTGGAGGACCCGGAGGAGCTTGATCTGCATGGCGGGCGTCGTCTCGCCGATCTCGTCCAGGAAGATCGTCCCGCCGCTCGCGACCTCGAAGAGCCCCTTCTTCGTCATCGTCGCGCCGGTGAACGAGCCCTTCATGTGCCCGAACAGCTCGCTCTCGAGCAGCTCGTCGGGGAGCGCGCCGCAGTTGATCGACACGAACGCCTGGTCCCCGCGACCGCTGTTGTAGTGGATGGCCCGGGCGATCAGCTCCTTGCCGGTGCCCGACTCCCCCGAGATCATGATCGTGCTGCCGGTGCCGGCCACACGCTCGATCAGCTGGAAGATCGCCTTCATCTTCCCGCTCCGGCCGACGAGCCCGTCGAACCGGTACCGCCCCTTCAGCTCGGCCTTCAGCCCGCGGTTCTCCGTCTTCAGGTCGGCATTCTCGACGGCGAGGCGCTTCTGGTCGATCGTCTTGCGGACGACGACCTTCATCTCGTCCAGGTCGAACGGCTTCTCGACGTAGTAGGCGGCGCCGTCGTTGAGGGCTTCGATCGCCGTCTCCTTCGAGCCGTAGGCCGTCATGAGGATCACCGAGCTCTCCGGCGAGACCTTGCGGACGTGCCGGAGGAGCTCGAGCCCCGTCATCCCCGGCATCGAGACGTCCGTGATCACGAGGTCGTACACCGCGTCCTTCGCGATCCGCGAGGCCGCCTGCGCGCCCCCCTCCGCGATCTCGACGGCGTACCCTTCCTTGCGCAGCATGAGCGACAGCAGGTCGCGCATGCTCTTCTCGTCCTCGACCACCAACACTCGGCTCATGCTCGGCTTCCTCCGGCGGCCTCGAGCGGCATCTCCGCCGCGCCGGACGCCCTGGCCTGAGGAACGACAATGCGGATCGTGGTGCCGCGTCCGGGGACGCTCTCGAGGGCGATGCGGCCGCCGTGCTCCTCGACGAGGCGGTAGACGATCGCCGCCCCGAGCCCGGTCCCCTCCTCGAACGCGCTCAGGAACGGCTGGAAGTAGCCTTCGCGCGCGCGATCGTCCATCCCCACTCCCTCGTCCGAGAACTCGACCTCGACCTCGTTCCGCGCCCGCGCCTCCGAGACCGCGATCTTCAGCGCCCCGCCGCGGGGCATCGCCTTCAGCGCGTTCGTGGACAGGTTCCAGAACACCTGCTTCATCCGATTCGGATCGACGTCGCACCAGATCTCGGCGGAGCCGTATCGCGTCTCGACGCGGTGGGCCCCCGTGAACTCGCGGCTCTTGCGGAGGAGCTTGAGGTGGTCCTCGAGCAGGCGGACCAGGTCGCAGCGCACCGGGGAGAAGCGTCCCGGCCGCGCGAAGGTGAGGAAATCCCGGATCGCCTGGTCGAGTCGCTGCGACTCGCGGAGGATGATGTCCATCAGCTCGAGAGTCTCGCCGCCCGGGCGCAGATCGCCCTTGAGGTACTGGACCGAGCCGCTGATCGCCGCGAGCGGATTGCGCAGCTCGTGAGCCATGCCTGCGGCCATCTGGCCGAGCGCCGCCATCCTCTCCTTGAGCCTCATCTGCTGCTCGAGGGCGTGCACCTCCGTCAGGTCCTGGAAGGTCAGGATGAACCCCAGCGGGCCGCCCGTCCGGTCCTTCAGGTTCGACACGGCGATGCCCAGGAAGATCCGCTCCCCCGACGGAGAGACGTAGTGCCGCTCGAACCGGAACCGCCGCCGCGCGTGGAGCTGCGCCTGGGCCTCCGCGAGGAATCCGCTCTCCAGGCCGAACAGCTCCTCGATCGTCGTCCCCTCGACGGCGTCCTGGGGCCGACCGGTGATCTCCGCGCCGCCGCGGTTCATGAAGTTGATCCGGCCGTCGAGGTCGGTGGTCACGAGGCCGCTGTGGATCGACTCGATGACGTTCTCGTTCAGGGCGCGGAGCCGCGCGACCGCGCCCTGGCGCTCGTCGAGCTCGCGCGTCTGCACGCGGACCCGCTCCGCGAGGTACGACGCCAGGAGGGCGACCGACACGAAGGCCACGAGGTGGACGATCAGGAAGTAGGAGATCCGCCACGACGCCGCGGGCGTCGAGGGCCCGAACACGCGACCGAGGCCGAGGCGGCCGGTCCCGTGGAGGACGAGCAGCGTGTAGAAGGCGAAGCAGACACCGGCCATGACCAGCCCCCCGCGCCGGACGAGCATCGAGGCGACGGCGATCGGGAGGAGGTAGAGAAACGACATCGGACTGTCGAGACCGCCCGTGATCCGGACGAACGCGGTGACGATCAGCGCGTCCCCGACGAGCTGGAGCACGATGAACGCCTGGGTCCCCTTCAGCCATCGGTCGAGGACCGCGTACGTGAGCACCATCCCGTAGGCGCCGGCCGCGAGGAAGAACAGGGGGCGGACGGTCTCGCCGGGCTTCAGGGCGAGCTCGATCGCGAAGGCGGAGATCAGGAGGGTGGTCACGGTGACCACCCGCAGGATCATCAGCCAACGAAGCTGCCGCTCGAGCTCGAGGGAGTTCATGGTCGGGCGACGGGGGCCTTGACGGCCCCCGTCTCCTCCGGCTTCGATCAGGCGATCTTGTTGATGAGGTCGAACATCGGCAGGTACATGGAGATGACGATGCCGCCGATGATGACGCCCAGGAAGCAGATCATGATCGGCTCCAGCAGCGCCAGCAGGTTCGCGGTCGCCTCGTCCACCTCGTCCTCGTAGAAGTCCGCGATCTTGTTGAGCATGGTCTCGAGAGCGCCGGTCTGCTCGCCGACCGCGACCATCTGGACGACCATCGGGGGGAAGACGTCCGTCCCCTTGAGGGGCTCGGCGATCGTGCGCCCTTCCTCGATGCTCTTGCGGGTCGCCATGATCGCGTCCTCGACCACGGCGTTCCCCGCGGTCTTCGCCGTGATCTCGAGCCCTTCGAGGATCGGCACGCCCGAGGCCACCAGGGTGCCGAGCGTCCGGCAGAAGCGGGCGACGGCGATCTTCTTGAGCACGTTCCCGAGCACCGGCAGCTTGAGCAGGATCCCGTCGATGTGGCGCCGGCCCTTGTAGGTCTTGTGATAGCGGTAGACCACGAAGATCGTGGCCCCGATCGCGGCGAAGACCGCCCACCACCAGGCGCCGATGAACTTGGAGAGCGCGATCGTGATCCGGGTCGGGAGCGGGAGCTGGGCGCCCAGGCCGGCGAACAGGGTCGCGAACGTCGGGATGACCTTCCACAGGATGACCCACACGACGCCGATGGCGATCACGATGACGGCCACCGGGTAGACCATGGCGGACCGGACCGCGGAGCGCAGCTTGACGATCTTCTCGATGTACTGCGACAGCCGCTGGAGGATCGTGTCGAGGATACCTCCCGCCTCGCCGGCGGCGACCATGTTGCAGTAGAGGTCGTCGAAGGCCTTCGGGTGCTTCCGCAGCGAATCCGCGAGCGTCGCGCCCGACTCGACGTCCTGCCGCACCTCGAAGAGGATCTTCTGGAAGACGCGGTTGTCCTGCTGCGTGCCGAGGATCTCGAGGCACTGCACGAGCGGCAGGCCCGCGTCGATCATGACCGAGAACTGGCGGGTGAAGATCGCCACTTCCTTGCGCGAGATCCCGCCTCCCATCTTCGGGAGGGCGAACTCCTTCCCCTTCTCGGTGACGCCCGTGACCATGATCTGCTGCTTGCGCAGCATGGCGATGACGGCGTCCTTGTTCTCCGCGACGAGAACGCCCTCCTGGGTCTTCCCCGAGCGCGTCCGGCCTTTCCAAGCGTAGTTCGGCATGGTGGATCCTCCTGGTCCGGGCGCGCGCTACCGCCGCTCGGCGGGACGCCGCGGGCCCGCGCCGGCGCCGACGATGGCGGAGTTCGGGCTGTTGATGATGCCGGCGCCGCGGTTGATCATGTCTTGCAGCTCGTCCGGGTTCGACGACATCGAGATCGCGAGCTGCAGCGTGATCTGCTTCTTGAAGTAGAGCGTCGCGAGGGACTGGTTGAACGTCTGCATCCCGTACTGCGCCTGCCCGGTCTGCATCGCCGAGTAGATCTGGTGGATCTTGTCCTCCCGGATCAGGTTCCGGATCGCCGAGTTCGGGACCAGGATCTCGAGCGCCAGCACGCGGCCGTGGCCGGTGGCGCGCGGGAGCAGCGACTGGCACATGATCCCCTCGAGCACGAAGGACAGCTGCGCGCGGATCTGCGACTGCTGGTGGGCCGGGAAGACGTCGATGATGCGGTTGATCGTCTGCGCGGCCGAGTTGGTGTGGAGCGTGGCGAAGGTGAGGTGGCCCGTCTCCGCGATCCGGAGCGCCGACTCGATGGTCTCCAGATCGCGCATCTCGCCGATGAGCACCACGTCGGGGTCCTGACGGAGCACCGATCGCAGGGCGTTCGCGAACGAGTGCGTGTCCGCGTGGAGCTCGCGCTGGTTGACGAGGCATTTCTTGTGCGAGTGGAGGTACTCGATCGGGTCCTCGATCGTGACCATGTGCTCGTGCCGCTCGCTGTTGACCTTGTCGAGCATCGCGGCGAGGGTCGTCGTCTTTCCCGAGCCGGTGGGGCCGGTGACGAGGATGAGCCCGCGCGGCTTGTCGCACAGCTGCGAGACGATCTCGGGGAGCCCGAGGTCCTTGAACGAGCGCATCTCCCAGGGGATCGTCCGGAAGGCCCCCGCCACGGCGCCGCGCTGAAAGAAGACGTTCGCGCGGAATCGCGCGAGCCCCTTCACGCCGAAGGAGAAGTCCACCTCGAGCGCCTCCTCGAGGCGGTGCTTCTGGTTGTCGGTGAGCACGCTGTAGATGAGCTGCTTGGTCTCGGCGGCGGTCATCGGGGGAAGCTGCAGGGGGACCATCTTCCCGTCGATCCGGATCTGCGGCGGGGAGTTCGTCGTGATGTGGAGGTCCGTGCCGCCCTGGTCCACGAGGGTCTTCAGCAGCTGGTGCATCGTGACGGCCATGCCTGACTCCTTCGCCTCGCGGACGAGGCCTACAGTACGGTCTCCCGGACGACTTCCTCGACGCTCGTCTGGCCGTCCCGCAGCTTCTGCAGGCCGGAGAGCCTCAGCGTGATCATCCCCTCCTCCATGCCCTTGCGCCGCAGCTCCATCGCGGACGCGCCGGAGAGGATCAGCTCGCGGAGCTCGTCGGTGATCTCCATCACCTCGAACAGGCCGACGCGGCCCCTGTACCCGGTGTTGTTGCAGTTCGGGCAGCCCCGGCCCTTGTAGAGCCGCACCTTTCCGGCCTCCTCGATCGGGAAGCCGATGTCTACGAGCGCCTGCGGCGGGACCTGGATCTCCTCCTTGCACTCCTTGCAGATGCGCCGGACCAGGCGCTGGGCGCAGATGAGGTTCACCGAGGTCGCGACCAGGAACGGCTCGATCCCCATGTTCATGAGACGGTTGATCGTCGAGGGCGCGTCGTTCGTGTGCAGCGTCGAGAGCACGAGGTGGCCGGTGAGCGCCGCCTTGACCGCGATCTCCGCCGTCTCGAAGTCGCGGATCTCCCCCACCAGGATGATGTTCGGGTCCTGGCGCAGGAACGCGCGGAGCGCCGTCGCGAAGTTGAGCCCGATCTGCTCCTTCATCTGGACCTGGTTGATCCCGTGGAGGTTGAACTCCACCGGATCCTCGGCGGTCATGATGTTCGTCTCGGGCGTGTTCACCCGCGCGATCGACGAATAGAGCGTGTTGGTCTTGCCCGACCCGGTCGGGCCGGTGACCAGCACCATCCCGTAGGGCTTGAGGATCTGGCGCTCGAACTTCGCGAGCGACTCAGGCTCGAAGCCGAGGCGCGTCATGTCGAGGACGAGGTTGTCCTTGTCCAGCAGGCGCATGACGATCTTCTCGCCGAACAGCGTCGGGAGCACGGAGACGCGGTAGTCCATCTCCTTCGTCTTCCCCTGGAGCTTCATCTTGATCTTGATGCGCCCGTCCTGGGGGAGACGCTTCTCGGAGATGTCGAGCTTCGCCATGATCTTGAGGCGGCTCGTGATCGCGTCCTTCAGCTTCATCGGCGGGTGCATGATCTCGTACAGCACGCCGTCCACCCGGAAGCGCACGCGGAAGTCCTTCTCGTACGGCTCGATGTGGATGTCGGAGGCGCCCTTCTTGATCGAGTCCGTGAGGATGATGTTGACCAGCCGGACGACGGGGGCTTCCTCGGAGACCTGCTCGAGCTTGTGGACGTCGAGCTCCTCCTCCTCCTCCATGAGCTCGAGGGCCTCGGTGTCCTGCTCGGCCATCTCGTCCATGACCTTCTTCAGCTCGAGGGCATGGGACGAGCCGTAGTACTTCTCGATCGCCTCGCGGATCGCCATCTCGCTCGCGACCACCGGCTCGACGTTGTAGCCGGTCATGAACTTGATGTCGTCCATGGCGAACACGTTCGTCGGGTCCGCCATCGCGATGGTGAGCGTCGCGCCGGTGCGGTTGACCGGAAGGACGAGGTACTTCTGCGACACCTCAGACGGGATCAGGTTGATCACCGACTCGTCGATCTCGAAGTGGCGGAGGTTGATCGACGGGACGCCGTATTGATCGGAGAGGAGCTGCGTGATGTCGTCTTCCTTGACGAACCCCATCTTGACGAGATTGAAGCCGAGCTTTCCCCCGCCCTTCTTCTGCGCTTCGAGAGCTTGCTGGAGCTGTGGCTGCGAGATCATCCCGGCCTTGAGGAGCATCTCTCCGAGCTTCACCGCCATGGCTCGCCCCGACCCTCCGCGACATCGCCGAACTTCGCGAGATCGCTAGCTGACTTTTCGTGAGGTCCCTATGTGAACACCGGAGAACCGCTAGTCGAATCCCATTCGAGAACCCGCGCGAATCTAGGTCCCGTGAAAATTATTGTCAAGGAACGGCGCGGGCTGACAGTTTGGGGCAGTTCGACTCGGGGAACGCGGGAGTTTCCGGGTTATCCCCGGGGAGCCGGAACGAACCGGTCCATGAACCGGGTGGAGAGCCGGCCCCTGACGAAATCCTCGTCCGTCAGGATGCGCTGCTGCAGCTTCACGTTCGTCCTGATCCCTTCGACGACGAACGATTCGAGCGCGCGCCGCATCCGGAGGATCGCCTCGCCCCGCGTATTCCCGTGCGCGATCACCTTGGCGATCATCGAGTCGTAGTACGGGGGGACGAACGCCTCGGCGTAGGAGGCCGTGTCCACCCGGATCCCCGGTCCCCCGGGGACGTGGAAGGTCCGGATCTTCCCCGGGCTCGGCGCGAAGGTGTCCGGGTCCTCCGCATTGATCCGGCACTCGATCGCATGGCCGCCGATCTTGAGGTCCTCCTGACTGAACGAGATCGGCTCCCCCGCCGCGATCCGGATCTGCTCCTTGATCAGGTCGATGCCGGTGACCATCTCGGTGACCGGGTGCTCCACCTGGATCCGGGTGTTCATCTCGATGAAGTAGAACTCGCCGGTGACGTCGAGGAGGAACTCGATCGTCCCGGCGTTGACGTAGTCGACCGCGCGCGCCGCGTCGAGTGCGGCGCGGGTCATCCTGGCGCGCAGCTCCGCGTCGAGCGCCGTGGAGGGGGACTCCTCCACGAGCTTCTGGTGCCGTCGCTGGATGGAGCACTCGCGCTCGAAGAGGTGGATCAGGTTGCCGTGGGTGTCGCCGAGCACCTGGACCTCGACGTGCCGCGGTTGGGTCAGGTACTTCTCCATGTAGACGTCGGGGACCCCGAACGAGGCGTTCGCCTCGTGGCTCGCCGCTTCCACGAGCCGGACGAGCTCGTCCGCGTCGGCGACCACGCGCATGCCGCGGCCGCCGCCTCCGGCGGAGGCCTTGATCAGCACCGGATACCCGATCCGCTCGGCGATCTCCCGCGCGTGCTCCTCGCTTTGGAGAACGCCGTCGCTCCCCGGGATCGTCGGCACGCCCGCCCCGCGAGCGACGCGGATCGCCTCGGCCTTGTCCCCCATGCGCCGGATGACGTCCGGGCTCGGCCCGATGAAGGTCAGCCCGACCTCGCGGCAGACCTCGGCGAAGTGGGCGTTCTCCGAGAGGAAGCCGTATCCCGGGTGTATGGCCTCGGCGCCCGTGATCTCGGCCGCGGAGAGAACGGCCGAGATGTTCAGGTACGAGTCGCGGCTCGGCGGCGGCCCGATGCAAACGTCCTCGTCCGCGAACTTGACGTGCAGGGCGTCGGCATCGGCGGTGCTGTGGACCGCCACCGTCTTGATCCCGAGCTCCTTGCACGCGAGGATCACGCGAAGGGCGATCTCACCGCGATTCGCGATCAGGATCTTGCGGAACATCGACGCCGCCCGGCGCCGCTACGAGACCATCGGCCGGAGCAGGAACAAGACCTCGCCGTACTCGACGGGCTGGCCGTTGGCGACGAGGATCTCGACGACCTCGGCGTCCATCTCGGCCTCGATCTCGTTCATCAGCTTCATGGCTTCGATGATGCACAGCACCTGGCCCTTCTTGACGCGGCTCCCGGGCTCCACGAAGGGCGCCGCGGTCGGGCTGGGCTGCCGATAGAACGTTCCGACGATCGGCGACGTGAGCTCCACCAGCCCCCCGGCGGCGACCTCTTCGGGATCCGCGGGCGCCGGCGGTGCCGTGGACGCAGGGGCGAGCGCGGAGGGAGACGGCTGGGGCGGCGCCGCCACGGGTGCCGACGCCACCACGATCTGCGGCGCCGGCGCGGCGGCGCCTCCCTTTTCCAGCTTGAGCTTGAAGCCTTCGCGCTCGAGCTCGAACGTCACGAAGTTCGATTTCGAGATGAGCTCGATGAGCTCGCGCAACTCCTTGGCGTCCAAAACCCCTCCTGGGAAAGGCCCCGAAGGCTATCACGGGCGAGATCAGGCCAGTTCGGGCTGCAGGGCGTCGGCGGCCTTCCGTAGCGCGAACCGCATGTGCCCGAGGCTCCCCGACCCCTCCAGGGCGGCGACGAGCACGTAGTCCGAGGTCACCGCGCGGAGCACCGCGCGCCCCTCGATCCCGCCGGAGGCCAGCTCCATCGGCGTCACGAGCCCCGCGTCGCGATGCGCGGCGTCGGCTCTGCGGAACAGGTCCGCCATGGAGGCCGCCATGAGATCGGGCGACGGGCTCCCGTCCACCACCGCGGCGGCGACGACGACGCCGTCCAGCCCCGCGAGCAGGACGCACAGAGCCCCGTCGACGTCGGCGAGGGCGCGCTTGAGCACCTCATCGAACATCGGACGTCCTCCGGTTCCGCCGGGCCCGCTCGATCCAGGCCGTCAGCCGCTCCACGCGACGATCCCGCACCGTTTCAAGCAAGCGCCGGGCCTCGTGGTGCCCCGGCTGCGTCTCGAGGATGACTTGCAGGATTCTCGCGGAGCCGGCGAGGTCTCCCTGCGAGGCGCGGAGACGCGCGTGCGTCAGCGTCGCGAAGGAACCGGCGGAATCCGCGTCGGCCATGACGACCTCGTAATGCGAAACGGCCCCTCCGCCGGGACGGCGGAGGGGCCGAGGATACCGTGACCCGCCTCCGGCGGGGCTATTGGCAGGTATTGACGACGAGCGAGCCGCCCGTGGTCACCGAGACCGGGTCCCCCGCGACCGTGACGCCGTTGAAGGTCATCACGAGGTTCGCCGTGTGTCCCTGGCGGTCCGGATTGAGCAGATCGTCGGAATTGACCACCGAGAACTGCGCGGGGGACGACCCTCCGGCCGGGACCGAGCCGCCGACGCCGAACGTCTCGGGCCCCGTGACGCCGAGGCCGTCGTCCCACGCGTACAGGACGACCACGTTCAGCAGGTTGATGTCGTTGAACGGCGACACGCCCGCCACCGCGTTCTTCGGCTTGTTCTTGAAGGTCGCGTTCGAGTTGACGACCGTGAACGCGCAGCCGGTGAGGGGGTCGGTGGTCGCATTGACGGGTGGAATCGTCATGTTCTCGACCTCCAGCACCACGGGCGCGCTGTCCGCGTCGTCGATCGTCCCGTTGCAGCCGGCGAGCCAGCCCGCCGTCAGCACGACGAACAAGCCTGCCAGGATCTTCGTGTGCGCTCGCATAGGACCTCCGCTACCCGACCTTGACGATCTTGGGGGTGATGAAAATCAAGAGCTCCCGGTTCTCGTTGGTGATGTTCCGGGTCTTGAACAGCCAGCCCAGCCCCGGAATCTTGCGGAACCACGGGACCCCCACTTCGCTCTGACCTTCGTTGATCGAGAAGATGCCGCCGATCACCGCCGTGCCCCCGTCCGCGACGAGGATCTTCGTCTGCGCGCGCTGCGTCTTGATCGGCGGAACGTCGCCCACGCGGTTGACGAAGTCGGGTGAATTATTCTCCACGACGACGTCCATCGCCACCGTCCCCTCCGCGGTGATCTGCGGGGTGACGGCGAGGCGGAGCGAGGCCGACACGAACTCGACGTTGATCTCGGTCGCGGTCGTGCTCACGACCGGAATGCGGACGCCCTGCTCGATCTCGGCGCGCTCGTTGTTCTGCGTCGCGATCTTCGGCGACGACAGCACGCGCCCGCGCCCCTCGGTCTCGAGGTCGGAGAGCGCGATGTCGAGCGTGAAGGAATCGAGGATGTTGCTGAACCGGAACGCCAGGGTCGAGGCCGTCCCCGCCCCGGGAAGGTTCAGGCCGTAGGTCGCCGAAGCGTTCGCCGGGAACGGAAGGCCCGTGCCGGTGCCGCGGCTCGCGTCTGCGATCGCGCTGAAGCCCCACTTGATGCCGAGATCCTGAGTGAACGACTTCGAGGTCTCGACGATGCGCGCCTCGATCATCACCTGCGGCGTCTCCGAGTCCAGCGTCGTGATGAGCTGGTCGAGGGGCTGGAGCTTCTTCGGGATGTCGCTGATGATCAGCGCGTTGGTCCGCTTGTCGACCATCACCTTTCCGCGCGCCGAGAGAATGCCGCCGTCGCGGATCACCTTCTCGACCTCCTCCGCCTTCGCGTAGGAGAGCGTTCGCGTGATCGTGATCGGCTCGACCTCGAGGTCCTTCGCCTCCTTGAGCTGCTTCCGCTGGGCCGCCTCGGTCGCGAGCTTCTGCGTCGGGGCGATGCGGATGACGTTGTTCTCGTACTGCTTGTCGAGGCCGTTGTTCTTGAGGATGATGTCGAGCGCCTGGTCCCACGGCACCTGGTCGAGAACGATGGTCACCTTCCCCTCGACGGCCGGGTCGAGGACGAAGTTCAGCCCCGAGATCTCGTGGAACAGGCGGAAGATCTGCTTCACGTCGGTGTCGACCAGGTTCAACGAGATCTTCTTCCCGGTGTAGTTCGCCTTGTCGGTGACGATCGTCTGCGTCTCGAAGTTCCCTCCCGACGTCGGCGCCGGGGTCAGTCCCGCCGGGGGCTCCTCGGCCGCGAACGTGGGCGCGCTGAGGAGCTTCTCGATCATCTCGGGGGCGACCGCGCGCGAGGCGGGCGCGGCCGAGGCCTCGGCGGAGACCGGCGCCGGCGACGGCGCGAGCTCGGGAGCTCCCTGCGTCGGCGCGGGAGCCGAGGCGACCTCCGCGACGGCGGCGGGCTCTTCCGGCCGGAAGACGATCCTCAGCCCGTTCTCCGCGGGCTCGATCCGGTACGGCACCGGTCCTTCGAGGTCGACGACCACGCGGGACACGGGGCTCGGCGATCGCCGGAACTGCCCCGCGCGCACCCGCAACACGCCGCCGTCGTCGACCGAGACCTGGTTGCGGTCGAGATGGCTGACCGTCCCGTCCAGATCGACCACGAGCCGCTGCGGGTTCTCAAGCTCGAGAGTCCGGTAGGTCATCGGACCCGAGCCCGCGAGCGTGACCGACGGATGCCCCGAGGCGCTCCGGTCGACGATGACGTCGCGCAGCTCCACGGGAGCCGCGGTCACGACGCTCGACGGTACCGTCTCGCCCCCCGCCGTCGGCTCGGCGGCTCTCACCCGGGGAGCGCCGCCGGCCAGCACGAGCGCGGCCAGCGCCACCAGGGTCCAGTTGCCGTACTTACTCATTGGCCTTCTCCTCGCCTTGTGGGACAAGCCTCTTCACCACGTCCCGATACGGCTTGATGAGTCTCGGATCGTCGACCTGCTGGCGGAACGTGACGACGCCGGCCGCGGGATCGATCGCGATCACGCTGCCGTCGTAAACCTCGTCCCCCACGTGAAGGAAGTAACCCTTGTTGTCGGTCCCCATCACGACGGCGATGTTGCCGCCCCCCGCGTCGCGCACGATGCCGGTCAGATCGAGCTCGGCCACGAGCATGCCGGAGACTCCGCGAGGCCGCGGCCCCTTGCGCCGGAGCGCCTGCTCTTCGAAGAGCGAGCGGAACGGATCCCTGCGTCCCCCCGGATCGTAGGAGAACTGGCGCCCGGCGAGCAGATCCTCCTGCTGGCGAAGGATCGTCTCGACGGTTTGCTGCCCCTCCTTCTGCTGCGCCTCCGCCTGCGCCTTCGCGGCGTCCGCGGCGGCCGGCGACGGCTTGGCGTCGGCGGCGCGCGCGGGAGCCGTCAATCCCGCGGCCAGGATCAGGCCGCCGACGGTGATCCACCAACCGACGTGCCGCTTCACTGCTGGGCCTCCCCGGATGCGAGCTTGTCGTCGTAGACGAACGTCGTCGCGGTGAACGTGGCGTGGATCGTGCTGGTCGCGGCCCCGGGAGTCGCGTTCATGCGCAGGTTGTCGACGTTGATGATGCGGGAGTACTTGCTGACGCGATCGAGGAAGATGCCCAGGTCGTGGTAGCGCCCCACGACGTCCATCTCGATCGGGAACTCCTTGTAGAAGTCCACCGGCTTCAACCCGCCGGGCGCGAACACCTTCAGGCCGAGGTTCGACTGGTCGGTCATGTTCTTGATCCATCGGAGCAGATCCCCGGTCTCCGTGTCGGTCGGCAGGATCTGCTGGATGTCGCCGAGCTTGCGCTGGAGGTTGGCGACCTCCTGCTCGAACTCGGGAAGCTTCTGCTCGATCGCGTGGCCCTCGACGATCTTGGCCTGCATGTCCTCGAGCTCGACGCGGATCGCGTGGATCTCCTGGCCCTGCTCCTTGAGATTCGGCCACAGGTAGTAGGCGATCCCCACGATGCCGGCCGCGAGCGCCATCATCAGGAGGACCTGACCCCAGAACGGCATTCTTTCGAGCATGTCTCCGGCTCCTTTCCGTTCCGCTAGCTCTGCGGCGGCTTGGGCGCCGCGGCGGCGCCCGGCTCGGCGGCGACGGAGGCGCCCGGCGGGGCGTAGCGGCACGTCAGGCTGAACGAGACACCCTCGGGGATCTCGTTCGTCTTACCGAGGACCACGTCGGTGAACTGTCCCGAGGCACGGAGGTTGTCGTAGAGGTTCGACACCGCGTTGTAGGTGGTCGCCTTCCCCACGATGTTGACCGCGTTGGAGTTCGCGGACATCGAGTCGAGCCACATGAAGTCCGGGAGGTTCCGCGAGACCTGGTCGAGGATGTGGACCGGCACCGCCTGCTTCTTCTTGAGCTCGGTGATGAGGTTGATCTTGCGCTCGAGGAGCTCCTTCTGCTTCTTGAACGCCTCCGCCTTCTTGCGGACCTCCTCGAGGCGCTTGAGCTCGGCTTCGGCTTCGACCTTCTGGTGACGGACGCGTCCGAGCTCGGCCGTGCGCGCCCAGGACCATCCGGCGGCGACGAGGAAGCCGATCACCAGGATTCCCGCCAGGAGCACGTTCTGGCTCCCGCCCATCTCGAGCTTGAACGCCGCGGGGGCCTTGGCCTTGGCCGCCTTGCGCTCGGCCAAAAGGTTGATCTTGATCATGCGCCTAGTCCCCCACCTTTCTGAGGGCAAGACCCACCGCCACGGAGGCGGTCGGCGTCATCTCGTTGAGGACGTCTTGCCCGACGTCGCGCCCCGCCGGCTGGATGCGGCGGAACGGATTGAGAAGCTCGACCTGGGTGTGGAGACGCTCCCCGAGCGCCTCCTTGAGGTGGATCACCTGCGCGGAGCCGCCCGTGAGGTAGAGCCGATCGAGCGACTCGTCGGTGGCGGAGATCTGCTTGAAGAAGTCGAGCGTCTTCTGGATCTCGGTGCCGACGTCCTCGTTGACCGCCGCGAGGATCGGGAGCACGCGCTCGTAGGGGATCCCCTCGATCTCGTCGCCGCGCTTCAGGCGCTCGGCCTGCTCCGCGGAGAGGTTGAGCTCCTTCTGGATCGCGTCCGTGTACTGGTTCCCCCCGACGTTGATGTCGCGCCAGTAGACGGAGGTCCCGCCGTGGAGGACGGTGATCGAGCTGACCGCGGCGCCGATGTCCACGAGGGCGATGATCTGATGCGGCTCGAACTCGTAGTTCGCCTCGAAGGCGTTCTGCAGCGCGAAGGCCGCGATGTCCACCGCGACCGGCTGCAGCCCCGCCTGCGTGATCACGCTCGTGTAGTCGCTGATCTTCTCTTTCTTCGCGGCGGCGAGGAGCACGTCCATGTTCCCCTCGCCCGAGAGCGACGACCCTTCGAGGATCTGATAGTCGAGGTTGACGTCGTCGATGTCGAACGGGATGTACTGCTCCGCTTCCCAATGGATCGACTCCGCGAGCTCGGCGGCGGTCATCACCGGAAGGCTGATTCGCTTCACGATCACCGAGTGGCCGGAGAGCGCGGTCGCGACCTGGGTGTTCTTGATCTTCAGGCGCTGGAAGAGGCGACGGATCGTCTCGATCACGAGCTGCGAGTCCATGATCGCCCCGTCGACGATCGCCTCCGCGGAGAGGGATTCGGATCCCAGCTTCGACAACTGGAATCCCCTGCCTTTCCCCAGATCTTTAAGCTCGGCAACCTTGATCGAGCTGTCGCCGATGTCCAGACCCACCAAGTTCCGGCTTCTTCCGAAAAGCATGTCTGTCCTCGTGGTTGAAGCGGCCCCGGGGCGGATCGAATCCCCCTCCCCCAGGTGGAGCTTTAACCTAAGTCATTGATTCCGAGCGAGTCAAGAGGAAACGCCTGCGGGCCAGACGAACGCGTTTTGGACGGATTCGAACAAGTCTCGCTGCGTTCATCCCCCCGCCTTCCCGCGCCCGACCTCCGACCACCGCGCCCAGCGCGAGGCATCGTGCCGTCGGGATTGTCCGGACCTTCCAGGTCCGGCGCGAGGGCTAATATAGGGACCGAGAAATCGAAAGCAACCTCACGGCGGCCGCCTTGACACGCGTGCACCGCTCCTCTAGGATTCCGCGTCCATTTCGAGGGCGAGCTCATGGCACGGGTGTGCGAGATCTGCGGCAAGAAGACGGTTTTCGGCAAGAACGTCTCCCACGCGCACAACGTGACCTCGCGCCGGTTCATGCCCAACCTGCAGCGCATCCGCGTCCAGATCCCCGGAGGGGATTCGCGGCGGGCGCGCCTCTGCACGCGCTGCATCCGATCGGGCGCCGTGATGAAGGCGGCGCGCTAGCGCCCTTCGGCCCCGCACAGGGCGATGGCGTCGATCTCGACGCGAGACCCCCGGGGAAGCCGCGAAGCCTCGAAGCAGACGCGGGCCGGCTTGTCGCCGGGGAAGAAGCTCGCGTACTCCCGGTTCATCGCCTCGAAGTCGCCGAGGTCGACGAGGTAGACGGTCGCGCGAACCACGCGATCGAGGCTGCTCCCGCCGGCCTCGAGGATGGCCGCGAGGTTGGTCAGCGCGCGGCGCGTCTGCGCTTCGATCCCGCCTTCGACGAGCGCGCCGGTCGCGGGGTCGAGCGCGATCTGTCCGGACACGAACAGGAAGTCCCCGGCGCGGACGCCCTGGGAGTAGGGACCCACAGCCGCCGGAGCCGCCGGGGTCGCGATCGTTGTCCTGGCCATCGTCTCCTCCTGCCCGCGGCGATTCACCGCAGGATTCGCTCGACGTCGCGAACGCCCTCGAGCTTCCTCACGCGGGCGATCACCCGCTCCATCTGCTGCCGGTCCGTCACCGCCATGACGATCGTCACCCGCGCGTCGCTCCCCTCGAAGGTCTTCGCGTCGACGTTGCGGATGTTCGCCTTCTCGTCGGCGACCGCGGAGACGATCTTGGCCAGGAGCCCCTGACGATCCTGCACGTCGAGCGCCAGCTTGACGTCGAACAACGTGCCGGAGACGCCCGACGCGTCCCATTCGACCTCGATCCTGCGCTCGGGATCGAACATCAGGCTGCGCACGTTCGGACACTGAACCGAGTGCACGGAGACCCCCTTGCCGCGCGTGATGTAGCCGACGATCTCCTCGCCCCGCACCGGATTGCAGCACCGCGCGAGCATGATCATCATGTCGTCGAGCCCCAGCACCTTGACCCGGCGCTCGCCCAGGCCGAGCGCCTTCTTCACCACTCGGGCCACGACGCCGTCGACCCTCGGCTTGATGTCCTCCGACGGCAGGAGCGCCGCGATCAGGCCGTGCGGCGTGACCTTCCCGTACCCGATGGCCGCGAGGAGATCGTCCACCGTCCCGAATCCCATCTTCTTCAGGGCCTCCGCCGCCTTGCCGTCGTCGAGGACCTCCCGCGGGGAGAGCCGGTACTTGCGGAGCTCCTTCTCGACGAGCTCCCGTCCCAGCACGACGGATCGGGCGCGCTCGTTGGCGTTCAGCCACGAGCGGATCTTTCCCCGGGCGCGCGAGGTCTTGGCGAGCGAGAGCCAGTCCCGGCTCGGATGCGCCGCCGGCTGGGTGAGGATCTCCACGATGTCGCCGTTGCCCAGCGGCGTCCGGAGGGGCACGAGGCGGCCGTTGATCTTGGCGCCGGTGAGGTGATGCCCCACCTCCGTGTGGATGCCGTAGGCGAAATCGACCGGCGTCGCCCCGCGCGGGAACGAGAGGACCTTCCCCTTCGGCGTGAACGCGTAAACCTCGTCGGGGTAGAGATCGACCTTGACCATCTCGAGGAACTCGCGCGGGTCCTTCGTCTCCTGCTGCCACTCGAGGATGTGGCGCAGCCAGGCGACGCGCGCGGTCTCCCCGCCCGCCGCGGGGGCCTCCTCCTTGTACTGCCAGTGGGCGGCGACCCCCTCCTCCGCGATCCGATGCATCTCGTGCGTGCGGATCTGGACTTCGAACGGCTGCCCCACCTCGGTCATCACGGAGGTGTGGAGCGACTGGTACATGTTCGGCTTCGGGATCGCGATGAAGTCCTTGATCCGGCCCGGCACGGGCCGCCAGATGGCGTGGACGATGCCGAGCGCGCCGTAGCAGTCCTTGACGGATCCGGTGAGGATCCTGAAGGCGACGTAGTCGTAGACCTGCTCGACGTCGATCTTCTGCCGCCGGATCTTCCGGTAGATCGACGAGACGCTCTTGATGCGGCCGTAGATCTCGGCGTGGATCCCCGCGTCGGCCAGGGCGGCCTCCAGCTTCCGTCGGATCTCCGCGATGAACGCCTCGCTGACCTTCCGTTTGGCCTCGAGCGCGTGGACGAGCGACGCGTTGGCGTCCGGCTCGAGAAAGCGGAGCGCGAGGTCCTCGAGCTCCGTGCGGATGCGGCCCATCCCGAGCCGGTTGGCCAAGGGCGCGTAGATCTCTGCGGTCTCCCGCGCGATCCGCTCCTGCTTGTCCCGGGACAGGTGCTCGAGCGTCCGCATGTTGTGCAGGCGGTCGGCGAGCTTCACCAGGATGACCCGGATGTCGTCGACCATCGCGAGGATCATCTTGCGGAGGTTCTCGGCCTCGGCCTGCTCCTTGCTCGCGAACTGCAGCTTGGAGATCTTGGTCACGCCCGCGACGATGTGCGCGACGTCGGCGCCGAAGTACTCGGACACCGTCTCGATCGTGGTCAAGGTGTCCTCGACCACGTCGTGGAGGAGTCCCGCGACGATGCTCGCGGTGTCGAGCTCGAGGTCGGCGAGGATGTACGCGACCTCGATCGGGTGGACGAGATAGGGCTCCCCCGAGCGGCGGACCTGGCTCCGGTGCTCGCGGGCCGAGAAGATGTACGCCCGGCGGAGCAGATCGAGATCCGCGGAGGGGTGGTACCCTTCCACGCGATCCAGCACCTCCTCGAAGCGGCGCACCACGGCGAACCCCACGTAAAGTGGGGATTATAGGGCGCGCGCCGCGGGCCGCGCCGGGTCAGGCCTTGCCGGCGCGGAGCTTCTTCGCCGTCGGTCTCGCCGAGGCCGGCGCGCCCTTCTTCTTGACGCGCTCGGCCAGCCACTCCTGCCAGACGACCAGGAAGGGGGCGGCGATGTAGATCGACGAGTAGGTGCCGACGATGATCCCGACGACCATCACGAACGAGAAGTCGCGCAGAGCGGGACCGCCGAGCGCGAACAGGAAGGCGCACACGATCCAGGTCAGGAGCGAGGTGAGCACCGTTCGCGACAGCGTCTGGTTCATCGAGATATTGATGAGATCCGGGAGGCTCGAGACGGTCCCCCCGCGCGCCTTGAGGTTCTCGCGAATCCGATCGAAGATCACGACCGTGTCGTTGACCGAGTACCCGACGAGCGTCAGGAACGCGGCGACGACGGGCAGGCTCATCTCGTAGCCGAACAGGGAGAACAGCCCGAGCGTGATGATCGTGTCGTGCACGAGCGCGATCACCGCGGCGAGCCCCCACTGGAACTCGAAGCGGATCCAGATGTAGACGAGCATCCCCGCCATCGAGCCGAGGATCGCGCCCAGCGCCTTCTTGACGAGCTCGCTCCCGACGGCGGGGCCGATGTAGGACTGGCTCCGGGTCTCGAACGCGTCGGCCCCCTGCGCCTGCTTGAGCGCGGCGACGACCCGCGGCGCGAGGTCCTCGTCCTTGGCGCCGCGCTCGAGCGGCACGCGGACGTAGATCTCGTTGTCCTCCGGCTTCCCGATGGTCGTGACCAGCGAGCCGTTGAAGCCGCTCTTGCCCAGGATCTCGCGCACGGCCGCGACGTCGGGGCGCGACTTGTATTGAATCTGGACCTCGGCGCCTCCCTCGAACTCGATCCCTTCCTTGATCCCCTTCGTGACGAGGATGGCGATCGACAGCGCGACGAGCGTGAGGGACACGCCGACCCACATCCGCCGGCGGCCCATGAAGTCGATCTTCGGGTCGTGGAACAGTTGCAGCACGATCGCCTCCCTCAGATGCTCAGGGACTCGACGTTACGCCGGTCCCCCAGGACGAGGTCGTAGATGACGCGGGAGACGAAGACCGCCGTGAACATCGAGAACAGCAATCCGATCACGAGCGTCACCGCAAAACCGCGGACGGGGCCGGTCCCGTAGGTGAAGAGGAAGAACGCGGAGACGATGGTCGTCACGTGCGTGTCGACGATCGTCCCGAACGCGCGGGAGAAGCCCTGGTCGATCGCCGTCCGGACGGCCTTCCCGATCCGCAGCTCCTCGCGGATCCGCTCGAAGATCAGCACGTTCGAGTCGACCGCCATGCCGACCGTGAGGATGAGCCCCGCGATACCGGGGAGCGTCAGCGTCGAGCCGAAGTACGCCATCGCCCCGAGCACGAGCACGACGTTCATCAGGAGCGCGATCACGGCGTTGACCCCGGACAGCCGGTAATAGACGAGCATGAACACCGCCACGCCGACGAATCCGATCAAGGACGCCATCACGCCCGCCCGGATCGAGTCCGCGCCGAGCGAGGGACCGACCGTCCGCTCCTCGATGATCGTGACGGCGGTCGGGATCGCGCCCGATCGCAGCTTCAGCGCCAGGTCCTCCGCCGATTTCACGTCGAACCGGCCCGAGATCTGCCCGCGGTCGGTGATGACGTCGTTGATCACCGGCGCCGAGATGACGACCTTCCCCTTCGAGCTCCCGAGCACGATCGCCATCTTCTTGCGGAGGTTCTCGCGGGTCGCCGCCTGGAAGCGCTTCCCCGCCTCCGGCGACAGGACGAAGTCCACCACGTTGCGCTGCATCTGATCGGCACCGCGCCGCGCGGAGCGCAGGTCGTTCCCGACGATCGCGGCGACCGCCTGCAGCGGCCACCAGTACTCGGTCCGGTTGCCGCCCGCGTCGACATAGATCTCCGGCACGAGCTCGACGTTGGGCGGAACGCTCCCCCCGAGCATCTGCACGACCGCGTCCTTCCCGCCGGGCGGGGGCCGCCACCCCTCGAAGTCCGTGGTTCCCGGCGGGTACGCCACGGCCTTCCACTCGAGGACGGCCTGGTCCTGGAGGACCCCCTTGGCGCGGTCCGGATCCTCGATCCCCGGCAGCTCGACCACGA
>Ga0075428_100002003_pt1 | contig 21949 bp, 17 predicted proteins | sample RhiMetdeltSRZDD2_FD_75291 | JGI IMG/M metagenome (GOLD analysis project Ga0075428, IMG submission 75291) | Populus rhizosphere microbial communities from Tennessee, USA - Rhizosphere MetaG P. deltoides SRZDD2 | ecosystem: Host-associated > Plants > Roots > Rhizosphere > Soil | place: USA... | reverse complement strand
GAACCGCTCGATGAATGCCTCGAAGCCAGCGACGTCTGACGCGTCGGGCTCGACCGTATCGAGGGCAGCGTCGGCGAAGACCCGGGTGTTCAAGTAGTCGGTCAAACCTTCTCCTGGGCTGCGATCGGTGACGAATGCTGCCAGAACAGCAATGCCCCAGGCCCCACCTTCGGAGGCGACCTCACCCACTGAGACAGGGGTGTCGATGGCGGCTGCCAGGAAGCCCTGTGCCACGCCCTCGGTCTTGAACAGACCGCCATGTGCGAACATCCGGTCCAGCCGCACGCCCTCCTCCTTCTGCAGCACGTCCATACCGATCCGCAGGGTAGCCAGGGACGCGAACAGATGGGTGCGCATGAAGGTAGCCAAGTTGAAGACGCCGTCCGGGGACCGGAGGAACAGCGGCCGGCCTTCCTCGAGTCCGGTGATCGGCTCACCGGAGAGGTAGTTGTAGGACATCAGGCCCCCGCAATCGAGGGCACCGTCTAGCGCTGAGGTGAACAACGTCTCGAAGATCGCGGAGTTGTCCACGGCAACGCCGAGTGCGTGGGCGAACTCCGCGAACAGACCGACCCAAGAGTTCAGCTCACTAGCACCGTTGTTGCAGTGCACCATCGCCACCAGATCCCCGGCCGGTGTCGTGACCAGGTCCAGCTCGCGGTGGACTCGGCTGAGCTCGTGCTCGAGCACGATCATCGCGAAGATGCTGGTGCCGGCGCTGACGTTCCCGGTGCGCGGCGCGACCGAGTTCGTGGCCACCATTCCCGTCCCGGCATCGCCCTCGGGTGGGCACATCACAACGCCGGGACGGAGCCGCCCGGCCGGATCGAGCAGTTTCGCGCCGGTTTCGGTGAGCTCGCCGGCCGGCTCCCCTGCGAGCATGATCGTCGGTAACAGGTCGGCCAGCCGGAGGTGCACACCAGCCTCGGCGGCGAGGTGATCGAACTGCGCCAGCATCGCTGTGTTGTAGCCCCCTGAGGTGATGTCGATCGGGAACATGCCGCTGGCGTCGCCGATGCCGAGCACCTTTTCGCCGGTCAGCTGCCAGTGGACGTAACCAGCCAGTGTGGTCAACTGCCCGATACGGCCGACGTGGTCCTCACCGTTCAAGATCGCCTGATAAAGATGTGCGACGCTCCACCGATGCGGGATGTTGTGCCCGAACGCGGCGCTCAATTGCTCAGCGGCGGCGCCGGTGTTGGTGTTGCGCCAGGTGCGGAAGGGTGTCAACAGTTCGCCGTGAGAATCGAGGGCCAGGTAGCCGTGCATCATCGCCGAGACGCCAAGAGCGCCCAATGAAGTCAGCTCGACGCCGTAGCGTTGCTCCACATCAGCGGCTAGTGCGGCGTAGCACTCTTGCAGCCCAGTCCACACCGCATCCAGGGAGTAGGTCCAAATCCGATCGACGAACTGGTTCTCCCAGTCGTGGCTGCCGCCCGCGAGCGGAGCGTAGTCCGGTCCAGTCAGCACGGCCTTGATCCTCGTCGATCCCAGCTCGATCCCCAGGGCCGTACGTCCCTCGGCGATGGCGTGCCGCGCGTCGGTCACCATGTGTCAGAACCCCTGGGCAAGGCGGTAGTACGCCTGGTTCCAGCGAATCCTGTCGGCGAAATCGCGCCGGTTGGTCGAACCGTCGATGATCAACAACTCGACGCCGAGAAGATCGGCAAAGTCGACCAGCTGCTCGGTGTCCACCGCGGTCGACAGCACCGTGTGGTGCGGGCCCCCGGCGGAGATCCACGACTCGGCCGAGGTCGCCAGGTCCGGCTTCGGCTCCCACACTGCCCGGGCGACCGGAAGCTTTGGCAGCGGCTCGTCCGGTGGCACGACGTCGACCTCGTTGAGCACCAGCCGGAACCGATCACCGAGGTCGCAGATGCCGAGGATGGTGGCTGGACCGGGTGCCGCGTCGAATACCAGTCGAACGGGGTCCTCCCGGTTGCCGATGCCGAGCGGGTGGATCTCGATCCGCGCCCTGTCGGCGGCGACGGTCGGGCAGACCTCGAGCATGTGTGCACCGAGGATCTTCGGGGTGCCCGGGCCCAGGTGGTAGGTGTAATCCTCCATGAACGACGTGCCGCCGGGTGCGCCAGCGCCGATCGCCTTGATCGTGTGCAGCATGACGGAGGTCTTCCAGTCACCCTCGCCGCCGAACCCGTAGCCCTCGGCCATCAGCCGCTGCACGGCGAGACCCGGCAGCTGTCGCAACCCGCCGAGGTCCTCGAAGTTGGTGGTGAACGCGCCGAACCCGCCCCCGGTGAGGAATGAGCGCAGACCGCCTTCGATCTTGGCCCCGTAGCGTAGCGACTCGTGCCGATCGCCACCGGCCCGGAGCTCGGGGGTGATCTCGTACGCGTCCGCGTACTGCTCCAGCAGGTCGGCGACCTCGGCGTCGGTGACCGCGTCCACTCGCTCGACCAGGTCGTTGACGCCGTACGTGTTCACGGACACGCCGAACCGCAGCTCGGCCTCGACCTTGTCACCCTCGGTGACGGCGACGTTGCGCATGTTGTCTCCGAACCGGGCGAGCTTGAGGCTGCGGATGGCGGCGACGCCGCGCGCTGCCCGCTGCCAGCTGGCGATCCGAGCCTGCGTGGTCGGATCGGTCACGTGCCCTGCGACCGTGGTCCGGGCCACGCCGAGTCGGGTCTGGATGTAGCCGAACTCGCGGTCGCCGTGTGCGGCCTGGTTCAGGTTCATGAAGTCCATGTCGATCACCGCCCACGGCAGCGAGACATTTGCCTGCGTGTGCAGGTGCAGGAACGGCGTCTTCAACGCGTCGAGGCCGGTGATCCACATCTTGGCCGGCGAGAACGTGTGCATCCAGGCGATCAGACCGATGCATTCGGGGTCGGCGTTCGCGGCCATGATGATCTTGTGGATCGCGCTGGACTCGGTGAGCACCGGCTGCCACTGCACTGGCACCGGGAGGGTGCCGGCGTCGTTGAGTTGATCGACGATCGCCCGGGACTGCTGCTCGACCTGGGCGAGCGTCTCGGGGCCATAGAGGCCCTGGCTTCCGGTGAGGAACCAGCAGGTGGGTTTTGATGCCATGATCATTTGCTCCCGGTCTGGCCATAGAAATTCTGATAGCGCGCGTACAGCGAGTCGATGTCGGACTGCGCAATGGCGAGGGGTTCGCCGAGCTGACGGGCGATGTGGATGGTGCGGGCGACCTCTTCGCACATCACGGCCGCCTTGACCGCAGCCTTGGCCGTCTTGCCGATGGTGAACGGTCCGTGGTTCTGCATCAATACCGCTGCCGAGCGATGATCACGAAGGGTCTCCACGATTCCGCGGCCGATCGAGTCGTCGCCGATCAAGGCGAACGGGCCGATCGGGATCTCCCCACCGAACTCGTCGCCCATCATGGTCAGGACGCAGGGAATGGGTTCTCCGCGCGCAGCCCAGGCGGTGGCGTATGTCGAGTGCGTGTGGACCACACCACCGACCTCGGGCATGTGCTTGTAGACGTACGCGTGTGCGGCCGTGTCGGAGGACGGCGAGCCGTCGCCGTCGACGAGGTTGCCCTCTAGATCGGTGATCACCATTGCCTCCGGGTAGAGCTCGTCGTAGCTCGCACCCGATGGCTTGATCACGAGCAGGTCGTGGCCGGGCACTCGGGCGGACACGTTGCCGGCGGTCCAGACCACGAGGCCCCAGCGCGGCAACTCGGCGTGCAGTTGCGCGACTTCGGCGCGAAGCGAGGCGACGACATCGGCGATCTCGGCGGTGACGGTCCGACGGTGCTGGTTCATGGTCTTTCCTGATTGATTCGGGTGCGGTGACGCTGACCTGGCTCTTGCTGGGTACCGACCATGGCCACCGATTCCTTATTCCGCGAGAACTCGGACGTCCCAGGGACCGAGCTCGAGATCCTTAGTCCTACCGTCAGCCTCGGCGAGGATGTCGATCATGTCTCGCGGGAGAGTGAGCTGTGCGGGTGTCCAACTCCAGTTATGGACGACATGGATGCGCTCGCCATCCGCGTTGGTTGCCGAGTGGAGGGTGACCGAACGTGGGAGAGTGCTCCACCTTGGTTCCTGATCTTGGGCGAGCCATCGCACGAGATCGGCCGCTAGAGCAGGATTCGGCACCGTGCCGACAGTGGTGATCCGACCTTGACCGTGCTCGTTGGACACCACAGTTGGGAATCGGCCGAAGTGTGGATGGTCGTATCCGACGATCACCTTCGCGCCGTCGCTGATCAGCCCGTCAATCCAGTCCGTCGCGGCAGCGCCCTCGGACAAACTGATCGCGTCAGTCTCGGCCACCACCGCCAGCGGTTCGCCCAGGTTGGAGAACTCTTGGTAGCGCACCCCGCCGGCCTCGGCCAGGTACGCCGGTTTGACCTCGACTCGGGCGCGGCCCTCCTGGTCGCCGTACGCGGTTCGGGGACCGATGACGAGATGGCCGCCGGCGGCGGCGTACTCCCGCAGCCAGGTCAGCAGGTCGTCTGCGGCGACCAGCAGGCCTGCTACGACCAGCACCGGCAGATCAGCGGCCACGGTGGCGGGCTCAAGAAGCCGGCTGCCGTCCGGTCCGATGATCTGGACATCGTGGATCAGCCGAGCCGGCACTCTCGCGTCAAAGGTTCCTCGGTAGAAGGCATCGAAGATCCGATGGTAGGACCGGCGATCCATATCTTGTGGCGACCAGACTGCCGTGCCCTTGCCCGGCTGCGGGAAGGCCGCCTGAAATGCGAGCCCCCACTTGGAGCGAGCTGAATACAGCAGGCCGATCTGGGCGTCGGGGCGCAGCCCGACAACTCGAGAACCCGCCTTGCGGAATTCGGCGCCGAGATGGCTCAACTCGGCGTACACGCGTCCTGGCTGCTGATCGTGCGGCAGTATGCCGATCCAGTACGTCTCGGTGCCGAAGTGGTTGGTGTGCCAGTGCCAGTACTCGATCATCTCCGCGCCGCGAGCGACGAAGGCCCAGGCTGCCTGACGCCACTGGCCGTCGAAGGCCGGGAAGTTGATCGATGATCCGCCTATCGCCCCGGCATTGGTCTCAGTGATGAGGAACGGGGCCTGCTTGGAGGCATACATCCGGTCCGCCGAGAGAAACAGGCTCCACGCACCCGAGGTCGTCCAGCCCTGCGGACTGACGCTGGTGCTGGGCACTGCCAGCGCGTCTTGCATGGCGTAATACGGATTGCCGGCGGTCAGGTCCAGAGCTGCGGTGAGGTTCGCGTCGTCGACCGTCGGCCGTTCGTACGCAATGCAGGTCGTGACGAATTGGTCGTCTCGCGCGTACTCGCGGACGATGTCGGCCTGCCAGGCGATGAATTCGGTCGTCAGTTTGGCTTGGAACGTACGCCAAGCGAGATCGTATTGGGGCTGATAGTTTCCGTCCGGAGTCCACAGGTCGGCCCACGTGCTGAGCTTGTGGGACCAGTACACAAGACCCCAAGCCTCGTTGATGGCCTCAACCGTTCCGTAGGTGTGCCGCAAATCATCGACGAAGCGTTGGAAGACGCCGTGGTTGTGGAAGAGGAACATGCCCGGCTCGTTGTCGACCTGGAATCCGATAACCGCCGGATGGCCGGCGTAACGAGAGACGATCTTGCGAATGATCCTCTCGGCGTAGAGCTTGAAGGCCGGATGGGTGTAGTCGATCTCTTGCCGGCCGCCCCATGGCATCGGTTGCCCTGTCGCCGGTTCACCGGCGATCTCCGGGTAGCGCCGAGCCAACCATGGCGGAGCGGCATAGGTCGGCGTGCCGAGAACGACCCCGATACCGCGTTGATCGGCGCCGTCGAGCACCGGCTCGAGCCAGTCCAGGTCGAACCGTCCGTCCTCTGGTTCCCAGGTAGTCCAGACGGATTCCCCCACTCGAATGACTGAGAAGCCAGCGTCGGTCATTAAGTCCAGATCGATGTCGAGGCGTGGGCTCGGCTGGTACTCGTGGTAATACGCGGCGCCGAAGAGCACCTGCGTGCGCGGTGGAACCACTGTGTCGTCCTTTCGAGCAGTCAGGCCTTGACCCCGCCGGTGGCCAGGCCGGATTGCCAATAGCGCTGGAGGAAGAGGAAGGCCACCACGAGCGGAATGATCGAGAGCAGCGAGCCGGTGATCACTATGGAGAACAGCGCTTGGGCACCGCCTCCAGCGGCGGCTGTGGACTGCCACAATGCGAGCCCGACCGTGAGTGGAAACTTGTCCGCCGAGTTGAGCATGATCAATGGCAGGAAGTAGTTGTTCCACGTCGCTACCAGCGAGAACAGCAGCACAGTGATCGAACCCGGCAGCAACAGCCGCAACGCGACCGTGAAGAAGATCCGTAGCTCACCCACGCCGTCGACCCGCGCTGCCTCGATGAGCGCGTTGTCCACGGCGTCGGCCGCGTAGACCCGCATCAAGAACACACCAAATGGAGTGGCCAGCGAAGGCAAGATGATGGCCAAGTAGGTGTCGGTTAGGCCGGCGCGGGCGAACAGCAGGTATGTCGGCACTGTCAGGGCAGCGATCGGAATCATGATCGCCCCGAGGGTGATGGCGAACAACGCAACCTTGCCGGGAAAGTCGTACTTAGCGAAGCCATAGCCGGCAGCCGTTGAAAGGAACGAGGCGCCAACAGCGCTCACGACGGCGTAGATCGCCGAGTTGATAGCCCAGTAGATGAAGACGCCGTCTTGGAACGTCAGCACAGCTTTGATGTTCTCGAACAGGTTGAAGTTCGCGAACCACAACCCGAAGGTGCTGAATAGGTCGGCGTTGGATTTGGTAGAGGCGACCACCAGCCAGAACAGCGGAAGGAGAAAATAGCCGACGCAGATCAGCACAAAGACGGTCAGCAACCAGCTCGTCCGTTGGCGCGCCGGATTCCTGCCCACCGCGGCCGGCTCATCCAGGTCTGCTTGTACGGCGGTGGCAGTCACACGGCTGCTCGCGGTGGTCATGAGCCGCGCTCCTTCCGTTGGGTAGACAGCTGGACGATGTAAGAGACGATCATGATCACGATCCCGAGCAAGAACGCCAATGCGGCCGCGTAGTTGGCGTCCTGATTGACGAACGCGACGTTGTAGGCATACAGGTTGGGCGACCACGCAGTGCCGATCACGTTCGGTGCCAACGTGAACATCAGTTTCGGTTCGGTGAACAGCTGGAATGTGCCGATGACCGAGAAGATGACCGTGAGCAGCAGCGCGGGTCGGACCGCGGGGATCTTGATCGACCAGGCGATCCGAGGCTCCGAGGCTCCGTCAACGCGCGCCGCCTCATAGAGCTCGCTGGGAAGCGACCGAAGCGCCGCATAGATGATGATCATGTTGTAGCCGATGAATGACCAGTTCACGATGTTCATGATCGAGAACAGCATGCCGGTCTGGGTGAGGAACGGTGGCGCGCCGAGTCCGAGCGCATTGCTGATCTGGGCAAACGGCCCGAAGTCAGGACCGTAGAGATAGCCCCACATCAAGGTGGCAACGACCCCCGGGACCGCGTACGGCACGAAGATCGCTAACCGGCTGAACCTCGCGAGCCTCATCATTCCGCTGTCTAAGGCGAGTGCGAAGAACAAAGCAAAGGCGATCATGAAGGGCACTTGGAGGACCAGGAAGATCGCCATCCGGCCGACGCCACTCAAGAACAGCGGATCGGTGAGGGCGCGGATGTAGTTCTCCGCGCCGGCGAAGCTCGTGCCGCCGATCAGCCGCTTCCTGTACAACGACAGATACCCGGCGTAGACCAACGGCACAATGACCATGGCGACGAAGATGATGAAGAACGGCAAGACCAGCGCATAGGCCGCACCGTATTGTCGGCGCTTGGCAGGGGTGATGCGGGCACGTCGCGGTTTTGTAGCGGAAACTACGGGTGCCGCATTGACGGCGGTGGACAATCGACCCCCCTTTCGGGAGATGGTTGCGCAGCGCCTGAGGCTGAACTGCCAGGCGCCAACGGGAATTAGGAAACCGTGAAGCCCTGGTCTTTGGCGTACTTGGCGCAGGCGTCCTGCCATGCCTGCAAGCCGGCGACAGCGTCGGTCTTGTTGCTGAACGCCTTGCCGAGCGTCTCGTTGAAGCTGGAGTACACGTAGTCCATGAATGGAACCCACTGGAAGTCGGAGCCGACCGTCTTGGAGATCTGCGCGAATTTCTCGTTGACCTTCTGGCCGCCGTAGAACTTCGACTCCTGGCCGGTGAAGCTGGGATCCTCGAGAATCTCGTTCATCGACGGGAAGAGGAACTGTTCGTTGGCCATCTTCAGCGCCGATTCCTTGTCGGTGTTGATGAACAAGGCGAGCTGAGAGGCAGCGATCGGGTTCTTGCTGAGCTTGAGTACGGCGTCGGTGGAGCCGCCCCAGTTGCTGGAGACAGGCTTACTCGGATCCCACTGCGGCAGGTCGGTCGCCCGCCACTTCCCGGAGGTCTTGGCGGCCGCGCCCTGCAGAAACACCGGCCCCCAGGCCGCGATGGGAAGGGTGGCCCATTTGCCGTTGGCTAGGCCCTGGTACCAGGAGTCGTTGAAGTCGGTGTCGTTGGAGGCGACGCCGCTCGTCACCAGGTCGCCCCAGTATTTGACGACATTCTTGGCCTGGTCGTTGGCCAGATCGACCTTGACGGTTTGCTTGCCGTCGAAGCTGAATGGGCGTACGCCGGCCTGCCACAGATAGGCGACCATCTGGCCAGCTTGGCTTGGGGCGACGTTAACCAAGTAGCTCTTGGGGTTCTTAGAGTGATAGGTCTGAGCCGCCGCAGCGAAATCGTCATAGGTCTTCGGGGGCTCGATTCCCGCCGCCTGAAGCAGGTCCTGGCGGTATAGCAGACCCATCGGGCCCGTGTCCTGAGGAATTGCCCATATGCCACCGTTGGTGTTGACCTGGGACCAGACCCACCCCGGATAAGAATCCTTCAGCGCCGCCGGTGCGTAGGGGGTGAGATCAAGGAGATTCCCGTCGCCCAATGTGAAGGAGTTGATGTACTGGAACTCGACCTGGGCGACGTCCGGCGCGCCTTGGCCCGCCTGGATTGCGGTCCGCAGCTTCTGGTAGTGCGGCGCCCCTTGGCCGACATTGACTACATTCACCTTGATCTTGGGGTACTTCGTGGTGAACAGCTTTACCTCGTTCTGGATGTTGGGCACCCAGGTCCAGAACGTCAATGTGGTCTCGGTGTCCATGGCCTTGTCGATGTCGGCCTGAGGAACCGTCGATGGGGATGGAGCGGCAGCCGGGGCCGAACCTCCATCTGAGCTACACGCGGCAAGGAACCACGCGCTGGAAGCAGCGGCAGCGGTTGAGATCAAGAACCTGCGCCGGCTGATTTGGTTAGCAGACATCGCTGTCCTTTCGTTCATCTGGATGGTGTGGGACCTTTGGCGAGTTGGGCCTTGCGAGCGCGAGGATGGATTTGTCTCGTTCGCACCGGGCCAGACGTCTTGCGGATGATGAGCTCTGTGCCGGGCAGGGTGACCGGCTCGAGGGGCGGCTCGGCCCCTTCGATCATGCGCAGTAGCTCGGCAAGGATGCGCTGAGCCGCTTTATCTGCGTCGATGCCGACCGTTGTCAACGGCACCATCTGGAACTCCGCCTCGGGAACATCGTCAAACCCGACGACCGAAACATCGCCCGGGATGTCCCGCCCGGCCTCGTGGAACGCCCGAAGGATCCCCATCGCCATTTGGTCGTTGGCGGCGAAGATTGCGGTGACATCCTCACGGTGGGCGAGCTTGCGGCCCTGTTCGTAACCCGATGCAGCTGACCAGTCTCCGTATAACACGCGCGGCACCCGGGCACCTGCGTCGCGCAGAGCCGATCGCCAACCGACGACGCGCTTCTGCGCCGCATCCCAGTCGCGCGGCCCGCCAACGTGCCAAACCGTCTCGTGCCCCAGGTCAAGGAGGTATGTGGTGAGCTTCCGGCAGGCCTCTTCCTGGTCGATGTCGACAACCGCTTGACGTGAGACACCAGTGATCCAGCCGGCGCTCGTTACGACCGGCAACCCGGCAAGTTGGGCGGGGTCGATGTTGATCAGGTGGGTTGGTACCTCCACCACCAAGCCCTCGACCCCCCGCTGCAACAACGCATCGATCCCGTCGGCGACACTCCGCGCTGACAAGTCCGGTACCGAAGTCAGAGCCATGGTGTAACCCAATCGCCGCGCCTCATGCTCGAGCGTGAAGACCCGGCGTGACGGTCCAAAAAAACGTGTCCCCAGAGCCAGGACGCCAATGGTGTGACTGCGCTCCCGTGCCAATGCCTGAGCGGCAGAGTTCGGGCGATAGCCCAGCTCCTCAATTGCCTTCTTTACTCTTTCGCGAACATGAGGGCGGACATGCGGTGCACCGTTAACTACCCGAGAGACCGTCTTTTGCGATACGCCCGCGACGCGAGCCACATCCACCATGACGACACCACGCGGCCCAGCGGTGGTCGCGGCGCGTGCGGAAGTCATCGGGTAGTCCTGACTACGCAGTCATCGTGGAAATTGACTACGTAGTCAACTCTCGGAGTGCTGGGCTGTCAATAGGTCGAACAGGAATCGTTATCCACTTTGCAGGTGAAGTGTCCTGTCACGTGACCGGATCAGTCGAAGCCCACTGCGGCCAGCTCGGCAGCCCAGCGGGCGGCCTCCTCCGCCGAGGGTCGCTGCCCCTCGATGCTGGCCGCGGCGAACCGTGCAGCGAGGCGAGTTGCCCGCCTCATGCCGGCTCCTTGTGCAAGGCCAAACAGGAGTCCGGCGCTGGCGGCATCGCCCGCTCCGGTCGTGCTGACGACGAGCCTCGGTTCAGCCACCGGTACCCACTCCGATATCGAGCTCCACGTAGACCGGACTGACGCGAGAACCGCACCTGCCGTAGCCAGGCGATCGGCGCCAGCGCTGACCGCGTAGGCTCCTCGCGCTCCCGCTGACACCACGGCGACCGCGCATCCATCGTCGACCAGACGGCGGGCACATTCCTCGACCAGAGCGTCGTCGGGCGTTCGGGTGATGGCGAGCGCCGACGTTAGGTCGTCGATGCTCGGAGTGGCGATGTCGACGTAGGGCATGATCCGGGCGAAGACTCGACGCCAGTCCACTTCGGCGGCTCTGGACCGCCGATCCACCACGGCCAGATCGAGCGACGTAGTGATCTGTCGACTGCGAGCCTCCTTCAGCAGATTGAGAAGGGGTGCAGCGTCATCGACGAGCAGCGCAGGCAGCAGCGGCGGATAGCCCAAATGGAGGATGTCCACTCCATCGAGGCTCACGTCCTGGCCTTTGAACACAGCGTTCGCGCCGGGATGATGCCAGAACGTCCGGTCGCGACCAGGCAATTGCAACACGATGCTGTACGAAGTCGCCGCTCCTGTCGTGGTCGTGACGTCCCCCATGTCGACTCCGTGCTCGGCGAGCAAACGGCGGGCGATCTCGCCAAGCGGGTCGTTGCCGACCCTTGAGCAGACGCGGGTTGGCACCCCTGCCGCCGCGAGGGTGAGCCCGGTGTTCGCGACGCATCCGCCGAGGGTGAGTTGTGCCGAGCCAATCTCGTAGAGCTGGCCCGGCACCAGTTCGGGAACACCGGTGAGCTCGGGGGTGATGTCGATGCAAAGGTGCCCGGCGACGAGTACCAAGTGCACAGCCATCACTGGCCCACCCCTACGACCTCGCCTGTTTCGTGCGATCGGATCGCCGCGCGGTAGATCACGTGAGTAAGGGCGGCCTCATCCGGTGTGGCGCAACCGAACCGGCCCCCTAGGGCTCCCTCTCGCTCCGCCAGGAACGCGGCCAACATCTGCAGGATGGCGTCGGAAAAGCCGGACTCGAAGTTCGGGCCGGTCACGGTGGGCCACACCGACTGGCTGCCGGCGTCGAGCCGGGACCAGACCTGCTCACGCCCACCGCCGGGCACGTCCACGATCGAGAAGATCTCTACCCGCTTCGGGTTCTTGGTCGAGAATCGCACCCCGCCGTCCAGGCCCAGCGCTTGGAACTCCCAGGTGTTCTTCTGTCCAGGGTCGATCCGCTTCATCTCTGTCGTCAGCGGGAACGCGTAGTTATCCGTGGCCACCCACCCGTGCAGGACTGCGTTGTCCCACGTGTCGCAGCGCTCCCGGCCTCCGTTCGGGGCCGGCCGTTCGGTGACGATGTCCTGGAGCACGCCAAAGATCCGGTCCGGCGCCCAGCCGAGTCGCAATGGCACATGCCAAGCGTGTAGCCCGAGATCGTTCATGACGCCGGCCTCGCCGCAGTACCGCGCCTGCCGCTTCCAGTTGATCGGCTTGTTGACATCGAGGTCGCTGGCGTGCAAGAAGCTGCAGCGAGCCTCGATGATGCGGCCAAGGGCGCCGGACCGCACGTAGTTGACGGCCGCCTGCGCGCCCGGGAAAAACGGCATCTCGCTGGAGCACCGTACGAATGACTGCGGGTTGGCCGCTATGGTCGCCACGATCGCCTCCGCGGCGGATCCATCGATGCCGAACGGCTTCTCGGCGAGCAAGCTTTTGCCGGCCTGGATTGTGTCGACGTAGAGCTGTCGGTGCAGGTCGTGACGCACGGCGATATAGAGCACGTCAATCGCATCATCAGCCAGTAGGTCGGCGTAGTCCGTCGCGGTCCGCGTCACAGTGGGTATCTGGTCGAACCAGTCCAGGGCTGCCGGGTTGATGTCGCAGACCGCGGTGAGCTGTGGATGCACAGGGTGATCGATCAGCGCGGGCCACCGCTGCAGCGCCGCCGCGATCTCCCGTCCCATCAGACCGCCGCCCACGATGGCCACGTTCACGGTCGTCGTCATCGCGTTTCTCCCACCAGGCGCAAGGCGTCGTCGACACCCGCGTTGTCGTGAAGTACCGCCATCAGCGCTCGGGTGATGCCGGTTGGGTTCTCGTGCTGCACCACATTCCGGCCGTACACGATGCCGCGGGCCCCTTGGGCCAGCACAGCCGCCGTCCGCTCGAGCAGGCTGCGATCATCGACCCGTCCGCCACCGCGGACGAGGACCGGAACGTCGCCGGCGACCTCGATCACCTTGTGATAGTCCTCGACATTGTCCGTGGGGTCGGCCTTGATCAGGTCGGCACCAAGTTCCCGTGCCTGGCGGACCAGGGTCATGATCTTGTCGGTGTCCCCATCGACCATGTATCCGCCTCCGGCGGCATTGTCCTGCATCACCAGCGGTTCGATCATCAGTGGCATGGCGTACTTGGTGGCCTCGGCCCGCAGGGCCATGATCGAGCGGATGTTCGCCTCGCGGATCTCCGGCCGCCCCGGCAACTGCATGAGGTTGGCGCAGATCGCCACCGCGTCCAGACGAACGGCCTCCTCGATCGCGTTCGGGATGTGGTGGCTGAACAGGTGCTCATCTAGCGGGTTCCCGTAGACGTTCGCGACATCACTCCTCAAGACCAGGGCCGGCTTCTGCTTCCCCGGAACGGCCTGGAGGAGGCGGGCGTGACCCAGCGTCAGCTGCACAGCATCTGGATTCGCTGCGACCAAGCGGCGAACCACCGCATCCATGTCCTCGATGCCGGTCAAGAAGGATCGCTCACCGAAGAAGCCATGGTCCACCGCCACGTCGAGCGCTCGCCCCGATTGTGGGTTGAACAGGCGGTTCAGGCGGTAGACAGACACGTGACAAGCCTCGATCCTGGAGAACGTTCTCCAATAATGAAAAGACAAACACCGGAACTCGAGTGGATGGTCCGCGCGGAAATCAGCGCCGTCGGGACGAGAGCCTGCGAGAGCATGATCAAGAGCCGCCTCGCGCCTCCGCTTCCCAGATCGCCCACGCTGCCTTAACCAGGCCGATGTGCCGACGATCTGGTGATCGCGTCATCATGCTCCTGCGGGGTCGCCCTGCCCTTGCCGAGCACGCGAGACCTGGGTCAGCCGAAGACCAAGCAGCGCGATCCACAGGAACAAGACGGAAACGAACACACGTTGCAACACGCCGCTCCAAGATCCTGCAGCGCCGATGACGAAGCTGACCAGCAGCACAAAACCCAGCAGACCGGTGACAACGGAATAGCTCCGCAGATCGCGCCAATGCTCCGCACCGCGGAATGAGCCAGCAAGCATCAAGGGTGCCGCTATAAGGGCGAGAAAGAGCACCAGACTGACCATGTCATGGACCGTGGAATGCCAGGAAACATCGCCTGCGTCGCCGCGCTCGGCACAAGCCGGCAACTCGCCGCTGCAATCGTTGCGGGCCAAGCCAGCCACGAGGAGGCCGATGCCGGCGATCATGACAAGAATTGACCCGATGACCGCACGACGGCCCTTCAGCGTCATCACGAGGCCGACCCCTAACGCCACCGTTCCAGCGGCGAGCAAGAGAAAGCCCGTGATCATGATCCATGCGTGCTGCGCGTCGAGAGCCGCAAGCGCACTGATGTCTTCCCGCCGCACGCTGTACTCGTCCTGCGCCAGCCCCGCAAAAAGCCACGCGACCGTAAACGCAATCGGGCCAGCAACCGCAAGACGGCCGAGCCAAAGACGGGGGTCGGTGTCCATGGGCGAAACCTACTGTCCTTTTGATCGGAGTTTCCGCCTGATCCTTCGTCAGCTTGACGCCGCGGCGCGGCTCTCACGAGTGGAGCTGGTGTGGCAAATGGAGTCGGCAGGGGTGTGCGCGCCGCCTGAATGGAACACGTGGTCGGGTGGTCGCGGCAGAGTAGCGTTTCGGCATCTCGACCCCGACGACGATCGGAGACCCTCAATGGCTGTGCCAACTGCCGGGATCACATCCGCCGATCGGTCACATCTGGAGCGGACGGTCGCTCTTGCCTGGGAGGCTCGCAATCGGGGAGATCACCCGTTCGGGTCGCTTCTCGTTGCGGCGGACGGCCGAGTCTTGGAGGCGCGCAACAGTGTCGTCACAGGTGTCGACCCGACCGGTCATGCGGAGACGAATCTCGTCCGGCTCGCTGGGACGCTCGACCTTGCGACCCGGATCACGAGCACCCTCTACACCAGCACGGAGCCGTGCGCGATGTGCGCAGGCGCGATCTACTGGTCGGGTATCGGCCGCGTGGTCTTCGCACTCTCGGAAGTCGCCCTGGCCACGATGGTCGAGGAGGAGGAGGGCGTGCCTCCGCTGCATCTGCCGTGTCGGGAGGTCTTCGCCAGAGGCGGCCGCGCGATCGTGGTCGACGGTCCGGTTGACCTGGCTTCCGCGGCCGAGGTACACCAGGGGTTCTGGACCTAGGACCTTTGCGAGTCGCACGACGAGCCGTCGTTCCCCCGACCGCGCACTCGGTCAGAAGTTGAGATTGGTTGTTGCCGTTTACGGGGCCGTGGTTTCACGTCCGCTTTCACATCACTGGATGCACATGGCTGCAATGGCTGCCCAGGACGTCACAGCCCCGCATCACATCCAGTTCATTGGTGATCGGCATCTGCTGACACGGACGCGAGGAAGCGTTGCCGATCAACGATCGCCCGGTCGATCTGGCCCGCCGCGACGACATGCCCTGAACCGTCGATCGCGTGTACATCGAAGGTTAGACGGCTCCCGGCGACGTCTCGCGACGGCGTTGCAGTGATCTCGACGCTGCCTCCCACCGGCGTCGCACGACGATGTTCTATCCGGATCGCGGTGCCGACCGTCGTCTGGCCCGTCGCGAGGATGGCGGCTGCGGCCCGCACGGTTGCCGCTTCCATCCACGCGATCAGGCGTGGTGTCGCGAGCACCGGAACTTCACCACTTCCCAGGGCTGCGGCGGTGTCCGCGTCGGTCACCTCATGGCGCATCCGGCCACCCTACGGCTGCGCCCCGACATGGCCGAGAGGGGCCAGTCGTTGCCGTGCTTTTTGCTGTACCGGCCGAAATGCACAGCCACCGAGCAGGGCAATCGGCTGTACCGAGACGGACACCGCCACCACATGGCTAACCCGTCGGGGTGGATAGCCTGGCTGGCAGCTTTTGTTAAGTTTCAGGCGCATGGGTCGCGGTATGGGATGCTGGGGCTGACGTTGGCGCGCCATTCTGGTTCGGAAAGACCCGAGGTAGTAGCGCATATTCGCTTCTTCCAATCGGGATGTTGCGAAAGGTCGACTGTCTTAAGCCGAAAACCTCTGTTCAATATCAAGGTTTGTGGGGATGGCCACGAGAGTTCAGCTCCGTACGAGTATCCAAGCACCTTGTCCTCGGATTCGAAAATGGGCGGAAGCGTTTGAAGGCCGGTGGCCGGATCCAGGACTTGAAGCGTCCCGTCACTTTTCCAGACTGCTATTCGAGAGGTATCGGGCGACCACGCGAGCTGCGCAGCACGACCCTGGATGTCGATCTTCCGGATTTCGACGGGTGGCGAAACGGACATGATGGTCAAGATTCCGTCATCATCTACGAGAGCGATGGACTCGCCGTTGCTCGCGATGGCTGCATTGGAGAAAGCGCCCGGAACCTCGCGGCGATGGCCTGTGGCAGCCTCGATCGTGTAAACCTTTGAACTTGGGACAGCAATGTAACCATGCCCCAAACTGAGCTGGCTTACTACCGGAGGTGAGTCCCTAACATTCTTGAAATCACGGCTGACGGCGAGATCGATATTTGGCAGCCGGTTGCCGGAGGGCAGCTGCCATCTGCAAATGATGGCGCCTTGAGCCGCAACCAGCATATCCTCGTCCGGTGACAGGCTGACGAGGGCATTACTCCCCATATTGGGGTCCTGACACCTATCTCGAAGGATCAACCTTTTACTATTGAGTTCCCATAACGCAACAAAGCCTCTCTTATCACTGACCATGCGGTAGCCAGCCGGTAGCCTGTCAAGGTCCGCTTTCGTGATAATGCCGCCAACTGTACCAATGAATTGTTGGGAGATGACAACATCGTCTGGCTCAAATACAATGCCTCGCTTACTCTGCTTCGCTGGAAATGGAGCAGAGTAGGTGCTGACAACTGGTCCGATCGGCGTTGTGTGTGAATACCCTGAATGGCGGCTCACTTCAATACTGCTGCCTCGCTTAGCAGTGACGGTTGCGTCGCCTGCAGGATTGATGTCAAATTCGAACGCCGGAACCCGTCGGTTGTAATTTGCGGCGGTGTCAATGACGATCATTTGCCCGCTGAGATCGATCGCTATTAATTTGTGCGCGTCAATGTACTGGACCGAGTCGAAGGAGTGCTCCTCACCGGCCCTGAAAATATCAAACTTGGACGTATCTCCTGACTTATCGTCCGAAAGGCCCAAGAGACTTATGTACGGACCATGTGTGATAGCAATCTCATTTGATTCCGACACGACAATCTTTTCTACACCATCGGACGTCGCACTCTGGAATTGTTCCCATCCTTTTCCGTCGAAGCGACTGAAGCCTCCTGTTCGCTTACTCGACAATATCGTCCCAGACCCTGCCGGCACGGTATACCAAAATTCACCGTCGTTGGCAGGATCGTGGTTTGAAGATTCGCCGAGAACGTCGAGAGCATGCTTTTTCAAATTTAGCCGGAGGACTTCGTTTCGGTCGTCGGTTTCAAGGGTTATCAATACGGTCCAACCCTTGTGTCCATCTTCGTCAACAACGTGGCGTATCCCATCGTCTCCGTCTTTTGGAAGCCGGAAGTCGACCATAAGCTTGCTAAGCTGGTGCTTCATTTCGGGACGCCATAGCCAACACTGGCCATAAATGTTGGTGAGGAGCAGACGCTGCCCGTCGGGCGAGAAGTTCACAAAGATCTCAAGGTCACTAATACTGCCGCCTGGACGAGGAACCGATGAAATCTTGGTGAGGCGATTTTGCTGGTCGATGTTATACACGGTGATCGTTGTCGAACCTAGGGCAGCTAGCCGGTCGCCTTTTCTGCTTAGGGTTAGTTCAACGGGTTCAGACCTGCCATTGTCGCCGGTTGTCGGCATGGGTTCGTTGAGCGGCTGCATTGTTGTGAGCGAGTAGGCAACGATGCCGTTGTCGGTGCTGAGCCATGCAGCGGTCGGACCGATAACAGCGGAATGTGACTTCGGTATCGCTATAACTTGGGCATTGTTCGGGTTATAGCTGACGGCGGTAGCCATGGCAGTCGTGGTTTGCGGAGTGGGATTGGTTTGGTGGGCGGCGAGCGCGGTGACCGCGGCGAGCTGCGGGTTAGTCCTGAGCAGGTCGGCGGATTGGTCGGCGAGTTGTTCGGACTCAATGACCCGCTGTGCCGCTGCCTGCTGCGCGGCGTGACGCTGGTTGGTGACGCCCATCGCAGTGGCGCCAACTCCGAATATTAGGGCGAATACCAGGATGCTGGCGACGGTGTAGCGGAAGCGGCGGTTGAGGTGGCCGCGGGCGAGTTTGGTGGCGTCGTGGACGGTAGCGGCGCCACGTATCTGGACCTCCTTGCCGTGGAGTGTCTGCTGGGCACTGTCCAGGTCCTTGTCGGCGACGATTAGACGAAGTCCCGCGTCGGCCGCGGCCGCCACCTTTCGGTCGAGTCCCGTGACTCCGGTGAGCGTTCCGGTGTGGTCGGCGACGGCGGCGGTAATCGCACAGCGAGGGTCGAGGTTGCGCGGTTGAAGGCTGCGCCGGATCCGTTTGTGTGTGGTGAGTTCGTTGAGTGCGACGGCGACGGCGGCCGCGAGTGAGCCGCCGCTGATGCTGGTAACTGGTTGGGCCGCGTCAGTGCTGAGACGGAGCGTCCAAGTGATGCACGCGGCCTTGAGGCGCGGTGGCGCACAGGCCCATGCTTGGCGGATGCTGGCCGTGAATCCACGGTCGGCGCGGAGAAAGCACATATTGCCCGGATTGGGGTGGAGGCCGGGGGGTCCGTTTGACGAGAGTTCGAGGATTAGCTTCCCCGTGGCTCCGACTCCGGTCGCCCCAAGTCCGACTGCGTCTCGTGTGTCCCCAGCGAATACGACAGGCACGGTGACCGTGTCGACTGTGGTTGGGAAATGCCCAGTTAGGTCGAGGGCGAGCAGTTCAACGAACGGCCGGGCTCGGTCGTGACGGCGTCTGCGGATTTCCTGCATGACCCTGGTGACGGCGTCGCCGATCCCGGTTGGGTAACCGTCTTCGTCTGTACTAGCGGTTGGGCCCGGCGCTGGCGGGATCTCGGCATCGGAGACGAGATTGGCTTGGTGGGCAATGCGGAAGGCCGCGGCGACCCCGTCGCGGGCGTCGAGCTGTCCCACCAGGGCAAGGGTGAGAGATCGAATGTTAGCGGCGACCTGCCAGTCGTAGCTGATCGGTGGGGCGGCTAACGGGTCCTCAGTGGGCGGCCGCGCGGTCCGGGTGTCACCGGTTTGCAGGGCGCGTGCCGCAGGGCTGCTGTCGTCCGTAAGTTCTGCGAGGGCGGTGGGATTGCCCGAAGCGGCGGCCCGGCATCGCTTCAGCCAGCCCTGGTTCGCTCCGACGAGATCCAGCCAGATTGCGCTCTCGGTAGATGAATCGTTCATGGGATGGTTCATGCCTGCGCGGAGAGTCCGCTAATAACGGCGTCGCGCAACGGATGCCCATCGGGCGTAGCAAGCGCGGCACGGCGCCACGCGTCTTTCCAGGCGAGTTTGGCAGCAGCAACACTGTTTCTAACCGCTGCAAGATTCGTGCCGGTCAATTCGGATGCCTCGATCGGAGTGTTGTAGACGAACAGCTTGTCCGAAGTGAGTGCGGGGTCAATGTGTAGCCGACTCTCCGCATGACTAGCCGCGGGCACCCCTGGCCCGGCGGGGATGAGCAAGAACAGCAGCCGCGTGGCAGCAGGTTGATTTTCTCCTAGGGAGAGTAGTGCGATGACCGGGAAGGTGCCTTCGGCTTCGATGTGGGCGGATTCAATGGCAATGTCCAGGACCCCCTGATCATGGAAGATACGTCTCACGACAACAGTCCCGGCCTCGTCCGAGTGATCGTCGGTAAGGATCTCGGGCAGACCGGCCGTGCTCGCGGCGAGGGCGTGCTGAGAGCGGCTACGGACATGGATGATGTGCCCCGTACGTTGGAGCAGTTCTAGGTGAGCCTTGCCCGTCGCGTCACCCGACTGAGCAATCTGAATGATCGCCTCAGTCGGCGAATGGTTTTGCCAGTAGCGGGTTAGGCGGCTGAGCAGATGCGGCGCGTCGAGGATGCTGTGCGCCTGGTCGGTGGTGAAGCCGTAGCGGGCAGCGACGACCAGGTCGATGGGGTGTAGCCCGGGAGTGTGGTCGGCGGCGACGGCGGCGACGAGTGCAAGGAGCTCAGGATCGCCGGTGCTGCGGGGCGGCTGTTGGGTTGTCATCGTGGTTGTCTCCGTTCAGCTCCGGCGTCAGATCTCGATTGCGCGGTTAAGTTGCCGGGTGTGGCACTCGCAGGCGTTGACGCAGTTTGGATGTGAAGTGCCGGTCAACCGGGCAACGTGCGTTTCGGCGGCGTGAACTGCCTCGACCTGCTCGTTGCAAGGACCATGCTCCGGGTTCACGAGGAGGGCGCGCTCGACACGCGTGCCTCTATCGACCGTGGTACGTACGGCTGGCGCCGCGGCGGTGAGCACAGCGTGGTGCGCGGCACCGTCTGGTTGCTGGCGCAATTGGTCAAACTGGTCGAGGTGGGCATGAATCGCTGATGGGTTGAGCAGGTTGCCGGGCGGCGCGAGCACGCCGGCGATGTAGCGGGTGATGGTGAGCGCGGCGGCGACGGCTTTGAGGGACTTCGATACCGCCTGCCTACTGACGCCGAGTTCAGCGGCAGCGGCGGATTGGTTGCCCGACTCGGGATCGCTATACCCTCCCATGTCGCGCCACCGTGCGCGGGCTCGTTTGTCGACCCCTAGGGTCAACTTGTGTAGTTGGTCGTCAGTGAGCTCGGTGGAATCCTCACTCGTGGGCCGGCTGGATTTGTAAAGGGCGGCGAAGATATCGAGTTGACGTTCAGTGATGTGAGTGCGGTGACCGCCGCCACGTCGGCCACGTTCGAGCAGTGTCTGGAGTATCGCGTTGACTGCTTGCCGAGACCGAAGCGTGTCTAGGTGGGCGGCGACTTGGTCCGGGGTGCGTGGGTACAGGCCTGGCGGCTCGGACTCGAGAAGGTTGCCGAGCCGGTCGATGTTGGCGGGATCCACGCCGAGGTCCTCGCCGCCCGCCGCCTCGGCACCATCCTGAGGATCGGTGGCGTCCTCCCATCTGGCTGGCCCCGAGCCGACAGCGTCAAGACAGAGGTAGATCAGGGAGCTGAACACGTACGCGGGCGTTATCCACTTTTCCATAAGTGAGCCAAGGGCTCCGGGATCGTCCGCGCTTTCGTCAACCTGGGCCAGGATCTTGACGAAGAGCTCCTCGACCATGTCTTCGGCCTCCAGGGATCGAAATCTCTTCCGGACGAGCCCAAGAAGCTTGCGGTAGCTGGCCTTGTAGAAGGTGGCGATCAGCGCGACAGCCTGCTCGTGCGTATGGAAAGAATCGCCTTCGAAGTCGATCATTGGTATCTCCCTCATAGGCCGAGGCTCGGCGCGTGTCTTCGAGGACGTGCACGTAATCATGGCTCGCGGCGTCCCTGCCACACTCCGCTCATTCCAAACTGCCGTCGTGGACATGCCGCGTGCAGGGTGTTGCGTACGGCTTGGTGCGGATGTATCAGTCATCCGCGGCTCCGTTCTCCAAGGGCCGCGCGTGTCGGCCAGGTGGGTTGGCGGATGAGCGCAGTGTGCCGGGAAGGCAGATGTTATGGGACCGCACGGGTCCCGCTGGGGATGGCGACGTCCCGCACCCGCGGCCGTCGGCGCAGGGCGTCATCGGCGTGTGATGGACTCATCCGGTCTTGTCCTTAGCGCGACGGCGGTCATTAACGCAGTTGGCGGTGATACCGGGGCCCGTGGGTTACGTCAACCGCCATGTCAACGAGGGATCCGTTACGCACAGGGGGTGCCTTGAGCAGGTTCATCAGTGCTTGCAGCGTCATTGCGATGAGCGTGCTCGGCTCGGCGATCGGCATAGTGACGTCGAGGCGATCACCTGCCACGACGACCTGGGATTCGGTTGGATAGACGCGGCCCGCGATCGGTTCGCGCGCTTACTTCGTCGTTTATGGACCTCTACACCGGCTACCCACTCGTGATCAAGTGAGCTG
>Ga0075428_100001999_pt1 | contig 21962 bp, 24 predicted proteins | sample RhiMetdeltSRZDD2_FD_75291 | JGI IMG/M metagenome (GOLD analysis project Ga0075428, IMG submission 75291) | Populus rhizosphere microbial communities from Tennessee, USA - Rhizosphere MetaG P. deltoides SRZDD2 | ecosystem: Host-associated > Plants > Roots > Rhizosphere > Soil | place: USA... | reverse complement strand
CGCTGCCCGTGCTCGCGGATGCCAGGTAAAAAGCTTCAAAAACGCGGTTGAGGCCGGCGGTTTTGCGCATAGCGTGCTCGCCCGCGGGGCAGCGGTCTTGGCCAAAGGCTCCCAAGGCGGCGTCTTCCTGGAAGAGGCCGTCAAAGTCTTGGCGCTACTAGGCGAAGACGACCAATTAGTGCGCCAATCTACACAGTGGATACAGATAAAAGAAGAAACGTTTTCGAAATTTCAATAGGAGACTATATCGCTTTCGCAGATTGTGATTGCGTGCGGTTGGGCGTAGTCGATTGTCGTTTGACTAGGAAGTAGACGTCAACGGCCATAATAAAGAGCAATACAATCCCCGGGATAGTTCCAAAAAGTGACAATACTGGTAATGTGTGGATTGCATAAGGATTATTAGCCGTTGCAGGGTTAGATATAACAAATATATTGTGCATAAATTCGTAAACCGTTACGAAAATAAGGAAAATGGCCAGTGGTTTGCGCGTCGGTTCTTTAATGTAGAGGTAGCCAACGCCACCGAAGATGACGTTGAGGATAATTGCGAGAATTGTTTTTTTCATAAGCATAGTTTCATTGTATCAGATGATATGTTGATTGGTCGAGGGTGACCACGGCTTAGCCGTGGTCACCCTCTTGCTACCGAGTTGCTAGCAGTTGCGGTTGTAGCTGGTCACGTTCCCCCACGCGTTGATGCCCCAGCGGGGCGTGCAGTAGAGGCTGAACGTGTTTGCCCAGGTGGATGCAGCGAAGTTCTCGCCAGCCCCCAGCCAGTTGCCGCTGCCGTAAGTACCAACCCAGTCGAAGCCGTTGACGTACCAGCCGACGGTGTTCACGCCAGGCGTAACGTTTCCGTTTCGCCAGACGGACGTTCCGTTGTAGCAGATCGGCACGGTCATGCGGGGATTGATGGCGAAGCCCGTCCAGCTGCCGCTCAGATTGAGCGTCTTGCAGGAGGTCGTTGCCGCCATCGCGGGTGACGCAACAGCGATGGTGCCGCCCGCCATGGCCACAGTCAGCGCGACCACAGCAAACAAGCGTGTTACCGCTCCCTTGATATGCACTTCTGCTCCTAATCGTCGAATGGCTCCGCACGATTATGCGGCTGCCTCGGTACGTTGTCTCTATACAAGCAGGCAACACGGGCAATCATAACAATAACTCTTTCGATTTGCTATACTGAACGCCTAAATAATGATGCAGAAAAGTCAACATATGTATATTCATGGTAACTACGGTGCACGTGGCGGCAATTGTTCGAAAAGTTCTAATCTGTTATAGTAGAAATATTATGACAGCCCTTGCTCCCTTTGCTAGCGTGTACCTTCTCCCGTAGGGAGTTGCTTTCTTTCACTCAGACACGAATCAACCATGACATAGGATACAATCATGAACCGCTACAACCCCACCGAAATCGAACAAAAATGGCAAGACAAATGGGAGCAGGATGGCACCTACCAGGTAGACTTGTCCGACCATTCGCGGCCAAAATATTATGGCTTTAGCATGCTACCTGGCATCACCGGCGCCGGCATTCACATTGGCCACGGGCGCACCTACCAGTTTAGCGACATCAAAGTTCGCGCCAAACGGCAACAAGGCTACAACGCATATCACCCCGTTGGCTGGGATTCGTTTGGGTTGCCCGTCGAGAACTACGCCATAAAAGTCGGCAAAAAACCACGCGAAGCTCACGACGATGCCAAAGTTCACTTCAAAAAGCAGCTGAAACGCCTGGGGTATAGCTACGACTGGTCCAAAGAAATCAGCACAGCCGACCCCCAGTACTACAAATGGACTCAGTGGATATTCAACAAGCTATACGAAAACGGCCTGGCCTATCAAAAAGAAAGCCCCCAGTGGTGGTGTGAAACCGACCAAACCGTGCTAGCCAACGAACAAGTTGAAGGCGGTACCTGTTGGCGTTGCCACAACCCCGTCGTGAAGAAAAACCTGAAACAATGGTTCTTCAAAATCACCGAATACGCCGACGAAATACTGGAAGCGACCGACGCTCTAGACTGGACTGAATCTGTAAAAACCATGCAGAAAAACTGGATTGGCAAATCGCAAGGCGCCGAAATAGATTTTCAGATTGCCGGCCGCACAGAGACGATAACCGTATTCTCAACCCGCCCCGACACCCTATTTGGTGCGACATTCATGGTACTCGCCCCCGAACACCCGTTGGCGAAAAGTTTGGCCAACGACGAAACACGCGAAATGGTTGAAGGCTACATAGCCGACGCCGCGCGCAAATCCGAAATCGAGCGTATGAACGAAACGCGCGAAAAAACCGGCGTGTTCACGGGTAGCCATGCTATTAACCCAGCTACCGGCGAGAAAATTCCCATCTGGCTCGCTGATTACGTATTGGCGGGCTACGGCACCGGCGCCATTATGGCTGTGCCCGCGCACGATGAGCGCGATGGGGCATTTGCAGAAAAGTTCAACCTGCCGATTGTAAGCGTAGTCGCCCAAGATTTCGGCGAAGAATTGCCCAATCCCAAGGAAGTCGAAGGTGTGGTGGTGATAGGCTACGATCCACGTACCAACAAGTTTATGGGTTTGACAAACAAAAAAGGCAATCAAGGCTGGCTGGTTGGCGGTGGGCGCGAAGAAGGTGAAACGTTCGAGCAAGCAGCGTACCGTGAGTTGCGCGAAGAGGCTGGTTTTGTCGACGTGCAAGCCATGATTCCGCTCGGCGCGCCTATCTATTCGTATTATTACAACAGCATTAAAGACAGCAATCGCCGGTCGCTCGGTCACAGTTTTTTGGCGGTCGTTGACGCATCGGCTCAGGTAGAGCAAGCTCAGGAATCTCACGAAGATTTCGACGTGTATTGGGACACCCTGGACGCCGTCTACAAAAAAGCCGAAGCGACGGGCGGCGGCGTCGACCACTGGCTCGAGGCGTTGAACCGTGCGCGCGACGCCGCGAAAGCCTACGACGCAGGCGAAACCTACCGTGCCCCGCAGTACCACGGCGAAGGAATTCTTGTGAATTCTGGTGCGTTTGATGGCATACGCACCGAGTCAGCCCGCGAAGAAATCGTCGCCTGGCTGGAACAGCAGGGAACAGGCCGCACCAAAACCACCTATAAAATGCGCGACTGGCTTATTAGTCGGCAGCGTTACTGGGGTGCGCCCATCCCTATCGTTCACGTTGAGGGTCACGGCGCCGTGGCGGTGCCCGACAGCCAACTGCCTGTTATATTGCCCGATGTCGACGATTTTAAGCCCAAAGGCGGCGCTACCTCGGTGCTGGCCACCGTCGAAGATTGGGTGCACGTGTGGTACAACCTAGAAACCGGCGAAACCGTACCATTCTCGAACCCCAAGCCCGATGGTGAAGTGTGGAAAGAAGGCCGTCGCGAAACCGACACGCTCGATGGCTACGCCTGTAGCAGCTGGTATTTCCTGCGCTACCTCGACCCGTTCAACGACCAGCAGGCCTGGAGTCCGGAAATAGCCATGCACTGGGAGCCGGTCGATTTCTACAACGGTGGCGACCATGCTGTGGCGCATTTGCTATACGCGCGATTCTGGATGCGATTTTTCTACAAACAAGGTCTCGTCCCAACCCCTGAACCGTTCAAACGCATGCTGTACAACGCCTACATACTAGCGCCCGACGGCCGCAAAATGAGCAAAAGCCTCGGCAACGTGATAGATCCGCTAGAAATAATGGATAGCGGCTATGGTGCTGACGCCCTTCGCGTCTACGAAATGTTCATCGCACCATTTGACGCCGACGCACCCTGGGACACTCGTGGCGTACCCGGTACTTACCGCTTCCTCAACCGTGTGTGGAATTTAACCCAAGAATACATCGCCGCCGGTGCGTCAACCTTAGACACCAAAGCCTCGGCCGAGATACTGAAAATAGCCCATGGAACCGTCAAAAAAGTTACCGCCGATATAGAAGACGACAAGTTCAACACCCCCGTATCTGCCATGATGGAAGCCGTCAACACCTATTTCAAACTGAAAGAAACGCACGGCATCGGCAAAAACGACGCTTGGCAGTTTGCTATTGAAAGCCTGCTGCAAGTACTTGCGCCCTTCGCACCGCACATCACCGAAGAATTGTGGCATCAGCTAGGCCACGCCACCACCATCCATATTGATACTTGGCCAAAATGGGACGACAGCTACCTCGCCACTGACAGTATAACTATCATTGTGCAAGTCAACGGCAAGCTGCGCGCCAAACTAACCGTCGCCGCCGACACTACCGAAGAAAGCGTCAAGCAACAGGCCATGGGCGAGGAAAACGTCGCCAAGCACCTAGAGGGCAGACAGCCCGTCAAGGTTGTATATATACCTGGGCGACTGGTTAATATCGTCGTTTAGCATTGACATAACACACAGTAGGCGTATGATTGGAAAGTCGCTCAAACAGAGCGTTTCTACCACGTAGGAGGTTTCATGGCTGACGGATGTACCCATCCTAACGTCAATCTCGGCACGCCACCAGCAGGCGAGACCCGTTCGGCGCTATGTTCTGACTGTGGCGTCAATGTCTCTATCACGATAGTGGCGGAACAGCCCAACACGGGGCGGCCAAAGCGGTGGTAGTACGCTGGCGGGTTGCGTGGAGATCCTCTCTGCAACCCGCCAGCCATCAACTCACTACGCCACAACAAGAAATAGCCAGAAATCAGGGGTTGCCCCTTGAGCTGGCGCGCTATTTCGTATATACTATAGCCAGATTTAATACACAACCCCAAAAGGAGAACCTTAATGGCACAACCAAAGAAACAGAGTAGCCCGCGCAAAACCGGCCTACGCCGCAGTCATTTGCTGCTCAAACTCGCACGTCGCGTTAACGGCACATCGCCCGTAAAAGTCCGCACGACTAAAAAAGAAACCGGCAAAGTAAAGCCAGCAGCGAAATAGCGCTCGCACCTTTGAATCTAAATAAGTAAACAGAAAGAACCAAAACCTCCATGGCCTCAAACCGTCATCTAGGACGCATTGTCGCACTGCAAAGCCTCTACGAGTACGAGTTTCGTACTCAGTCCGAAGACACCTCAGTTGATATCGACGAAATCCTAGGTCGCAACCTTGAACGCTACGAAACCGCCATCGAAGACAAAGGTTTCGTGAGCGACCTGGTAAAAGGCGTCATCGCCGAACAGGCCGAGCTCGACGCAGCCATCCAGCCTATCGCACCCGACTGGCCGGTTGACCAAATCGCACGCGTCGACCGTACTATCTTGCGTATGGGATTCTACGAATTGCTGCATCTCGCCGCCATCGTGCCGCCCAAAGTGGTCATAAACGAAGCGGTCGAACTGGCCAAGGCGTTTGGTTCTGATAACTCTAGCAAGTTTGTCAACGGCGTTCTGGGTACCGCCTACCGCACACTAGCCGGAGGGGAGTCAGAAAATGCAAAATCCCAAGTTTGAACGATTCAAAAAATACTTCAAACGCCCCGGTGCGTCGATTCAGGAAATCGTTCGTGAGCCGACTGCCGGGGGTGTCGTATTTCGTCGTAATGCAAATGGCGAGGTAGAAATCCTCCTCATCCAAGATGCCAAAAACCGCTGGACCATCCCTAAGGGTCACATCGAAGAGGGTGAAACCGCGCAGCAAACCGCCAAGCGCGAAATAGGCGAAGAGGCTGGCCTCACCGACGTCGAAGTCCTGGGTTGGCTCGGGAAAATCCATTTCCGCTACCGCCGCGTCGACCGCCTGGTGCTGATGACCACGCAGATTTACCTCGTGCGCGCCCGCGGCGACACCGACGCCATCAAAAAAGAAGAGTGGATGAATGGCATCAAATGGTTTAAATTCCACGATGCACTAGATGAAATAGAATACGAAGACATAGGCAAGCTGATGCTGCTGGCCATGAAAAAAATCCGACAGGAGAAACTATAATGAGTGGCATGCAAACCGCCCCCTACCAAGATTTTGCCCGCGAACATCTGGGTTTTGAGTTCGAAAACATCGACTACCTAGTGACCGCGCTGACCCACCGTAGCTACGTGAACGAGCACAAGAAAAGCGTCAGCCAGCACAACGAACGCCTGGAATTTCTGGGTGATGCCGTACTGGAACTGGCCGTCACCGATTTCCTGTTCCGCAATTTCACCGAGCCCGAAGGTATCCTAACTAGCTGGCGCGCGTCGTTGGTGCGCACCGAAAGCATCGGTGATGCCGGGCAAAAACTAGGCTACGAACCATTGCTACGCATGAGCCGCGGCGAGAAAAACGGCAGCCTGCGCGCCCGCCAACAGATACTGGCCAACGCTTTCGAGGCTGTCATCGGTGCTATTTACCTGGAGCGCGGCTACGGCGACGCAGCCATCTTCATTGAACAGCATATTCTGTCCAAACTCGACACCATTCTGGCCTCTGGTAGTTGGCGCGACCCCAAATCACACCTACAGGAGGTGTCGCAGCGCCTGGACAGCCAGACCCCTGTGTATAAGGTGTTAGAAGAAGTCGGTCCCGACCACGATAAAGTCTTCACCTTGGGTGTGTTCGTGGGCGACACACTAATGGGCAAGGGAAGTGGTCACAGCAAGCAAATTGCCCAACAGCAAGCCGCCCAGGCTGCGCTGCAGACCTACGAAAAGCGCCGCAAAACAGATTGACTTATCTGTCAGAACAGAGTAAAATAGGTCAAGAACTTATAAAAGTCTAAGAGTTAATAAAGGAAGATTTAGTTTTATGCTCGCAATTCGTTTGCAACGTATCGGCCGCAAAGGCTACCCCGTGTACCGCCTAGCCGTTCAGGAGGCTCAGCGCCACCCCTCTAGTGGCCGCGTGGTCGCCTATGTGGGTAGTTACAACCCACACACCAAAGAAGCCAACGTACAGGTAGAAGAAGCCGCCAAATACCTCGGTAACGGCGCGCAGCCAACCCCCCGCGTTGCAAAGCTACTGGCTGCTGCTGGTGTGAAATTGCCTGACTGGGTGAAATTGCCAGCCAGCGACAAGCAAAAAACCATCCGTAACGCTGAAAAACTTCGCAAGAACCAACCCAAAGAAGAAGTTGTTGCAGAAGAAGCTTCGGCTGAAGAATCAGCTGAATAGATATTCTACGACAATCCAAATTACCCGCTTGCAAAGGCGGGTAATTTTCGTGTTACAATAAAGCTACGATACAGCATACAAGCTAAAGGCGGAAAATGGAGGGCATTATGTCAACAATCGACCAGCAATTCGTAGAATACATCGTCAAATCACTTGTCGGGTACCCCGATGACGTGGTGGTTACGCGTCTTATTGACGAAAAGGGCGTGCTACTCACACTGACAGTCAACCCCGACGACCTGGGGCGGGTTATTGGCAAGCGCGGCGTGACTGCGCAAAGCCTACGCACCCTACTACGTGCGCTTGGCACCAAAAATGACGCCCGTTATAACCTGAAAATCGTCAACAACGACGACGAGCGTGAAAACTATACCATCTCATCGGATGACGGTGACGACGAGCCTGTGAAAAACTCTACAGATGAAACTGTGGAAAAAGAGTCCGACCTGGCAAAATCAACCCGCAAAGAGCTTGCGGAACTAGACGATCTCGATATATAATCATAAACAGTTCAAACAAACATGAACTGCGAGAAAGCTCTATGCGAGCAAACCCACACAGGTTTGAGAGCCTTATATGTCAAAGAAACCACCCCTTTTGTGAGGTGGTTTTTTTGTGGTTGTCGTTGGGAATCTCTATGGACTAAGGTCTGAGGTGATGCGTAGACAAGAAAGTGAATCCAAAGTACAATACAACAGATGAGAAAGTTCCAAGTAATCACCCTTTTCCCCGAAATGTTCGAGGGTGTATTCGGTAGTTCTATGATGTGGAAGGCGCAAAAAGAAGGCGTGGTGGAGTTTAAGACCATGAACCTTCGCGATTACGGCATTGGTCCGCGCAAGCAAGTCGACGATACGCCGTATGGCGGCGGTGATGGTATGTTGCTAAAGCCCGAGCCGCTGTTTGCGGCAGTACAGGCTGCGAAAGCCAACGACCCGACGGCTATGGTGGCACTGATGACACCGCGCGGCCAACGCTGGCGCCAGTCCCTGGCGCAGCAGTGGGCGGACGATACTAGGGGTGTGATATTCATCTGCGGCCGCTACGAGGGCTACGACGAACGCATCCTCAGCCTGGTAGACCAGCAGGTGAGCGTGGGTGACTACGTGCTGACGGGCGGCGAACTACCGGCCATGACCATCATAGACAGCATTGTGCGCCTGATTCCGGGTGTATTAGGTGGTGAAAACAGCGCGGCCATAGAAAGCTTTAGCGACGGCGAGACATTGGAGTTTCCGCAGTATACGCGGCCAGAAGATTTCAATGGTATGAAAGTACCCCAGGTGCTGCTAAGTGGTAACCACGCGGCCATTGCCCAGTGGCGGGCGGATAATTCGTTCAAGGCTGAATAACACAGGTTTTGTATAATAATGAAAATACCTCGGGAAGCCGGGGTATTTTCAGTTGTGGTGGTGTATCGTAGAGCGATCAGTCACAACATATTTTTTGGAGTTGTGTTTGTTTTTGTAACCTTCGCTATCATGTAGAATACGTGACTGGCATAAAAAGCGCAAGCGAAATGATAAAAATAACAACACTTTGTATGATTGGCCAAGGTGCTATACTAAAGACATGAGCTTTTTCGTCCAATCTACCACTGCGCCAGCGCCAAAGTCAAAAAACGTTCGCGCTATTAGCGTTGTTACGGCGGGTGTACTGGTGGCGATGGCTGTGTTGCAGTTGTTTAGTTTCGAAGAATTCCCTGGGATATTGGCTAGTTTATGGCTGCCGGGCGGCGACGCTACTGCGCATATGCTGGCGGCGTTGATTGTTGTTATGGAGGTGCTAGCGATTCCATTTCTGCTGTCCATGAGGCTGAGCCCGGCCATGCGAGTCGTGAGTATGGTGATGGGGTGGCTGGTGGCTGCAACATGGATAAAATTGACATTCTGGGAGAATATGACGACGAATGCCATTACCAACACCGGCCTGCTGGGTGCAAAGGTGCCCCTGCCAGTGGGTTGGTGGAGTGTCTGTTTTGCGCTGGCGTTGGGTGTGCTGGTCGCCTGGGCGAGCTGGGGGATGTGGCCAGTGCGAAGTAAACGTCAAAAATAGTTGTAGAAAAAGCTTTTTCGGCGTATGATAGAGATAATTTAACAAGTGAGGGGAAGATATGGAAACTGTACATAAACTCGAACAAACAGTAGCATCCTGGTATAAAGGCCTGCCGCATTTGCCTGAAAACGGTCGCAAATGGCTGGCTACGAATGTATGGTGGCTGGTACTTATCGGTGTGATATTGAGTGCGTTGAGCGTCATTACGCTCCTGTTCGGTACCTTGCTGGCTGGCGCGCTGTTCGCTGGGGTTGCGGGTGCAGCTGGCGCAGCCGTAGGTGGCTTGTTGATTCTGGGCGTACTAGTGACGCTTGCGATGAGCGTTGTCATGGTGGTGCTGGGTGGCATGGCTATTAGTCCGCTGAAAGCCATGCAGAAGAAAGGCTGGACGCTACTGTTCGTCCTATTCCTGCTGGAAGTCGCTGCAACTGTTGCCTCTGGCCTGTTAAGCTACAACTTCTTGGGTCTCATCTGGGGCTTACTGTGGGTTGCAGTCGGCGGCTACTTCCTGTTCGAAATTCACGACTACTACAAAGAAGCTAAAAAATAGCATCGTAGACTCATTATTTTAGCCGCGGCACTTGAGGTCGCGGCTATTTAGTAGTATACTTTTCTAAGACATTGGGATGTCGCCAAGCGGTAAGGCACTGGGTTCTGGTCCCAGCATTCGGGGGTTCGATCCCCTCCATCCCAGCCATGAGGTTATTGGAAAGACTACAGTTTACTCTGTAGTCTTTTGCTTCAAAAAAGCTTCCTTTACTGTTTGTTCTGAATGTTGCTTGAATATTGGTAGACGATACGATTGCGTGAGACTAGGCGGTATGATAAGGTTGCATGACGAGGGTGAGGGCGATATGCTGTATAGCTGCATCTTCAATTTCTCTTGAGCGTCCGCAGGGATTAACTCACCCCGTATGATTTCTATGGCAATGCTCTGCCACCTGAAGTCATGCGGGGTGTTTGCCTTGAAGTGGTCAGTATTTTCGCAAAACGTCTATATTGCCCGGCACTCGTTCGGCCATCACCGTCACGACACCGAGATTATCCCATGGAATGGTCGTTTCATGTGCGCTGGCCGCGTAGAACAAAGAGAGCGAATCTCCGACCGCAATTTTGAGCGCCGCAGGATCCGTGTTGGCGTAGATTGTGTTGTATTGGGCGAGTCCGTAAACGGTTGTTTGGTTATAGCGAGTCACTATATCGTACGGCGTTTGGAATGTTATTTGGTGGCCGTTATTCTCTAGAATAAAGTGGTCGTTTGTATGATCGATCACTCTCCCTTGCAGTTCTTTACTGTCTTGCGCTTGGGGTGTTGCTGATCCGCCACGAGCAGCAACAAGTGTCACGGCATTGTAGCTGGATGCGACCACGCAGTCCATGGTTGCATTATTCGCGCAGGGTTTGATGGAACGAATATTCTGTTGCTGAGCCGGGTCGTAGTACTTCAAGGCTTCAACGGGTTTAAATATTGCGACAATCGGGCTATCGGTGGCTGTGGTGTGCATGTCGCGGTAGGCGAGTATTTCGTCGTCTACCTTGAGGTCGGCCTGGCTTGACTGTCGGACATCCTTGTCGTAGATGGTGGCGTCGCTGTCAATATTATAAAGAGTGCCGCCGACGTTAATCGAGATCTGATGGTTGCTGCTTTGTGTAATTGTGCCGCGTGCGATTCCGCTGGCGAACCCTGCGCCACGAAGATCTAGCCGTTCATTAATAACCAGTAGGTGACAATGTGCCTGTATGTATTTGGCGGCGTCTTCCGCGGAAAGATCGACTCCTTCCTTCAGTTCGTAGCGTTCCGAGCGCGTTTGTTGGAGTTCGTTGCATGCATTTTGTGCAACGGTTATCTGTGTTTTTCCATTTTGATTTGTATGAGATTCTTTTACTACTGGCTTCATGGCTTCAATGACTTTAACGGCAGCATAGCTGACGCCTCCAAGGCCTATGACCGCGGCGAATACAATAGCCATAATGAGCGCAACTGGTAATTTGCGTAACTTCATAATGAACGTCTCCTTTTTTAGTTGTTCATTAGTTGTACGAAAAGCACGGCTATTTATTGCATGCGCTTTAACGGTATCCATGACCTGGGTAACGAACTCGCTATTGCCTTCGTCTCTGTGGCGCGCGGCTATGAGTTGATGTTCAAACGGTTCAAGGTGTTTCATGCGAGCTCCTTTCTGAGTTCGGCTTTGGCGCGACGGATCCATGATGCAACGGTACTGACGGACGTGTTGTGGTCGTGTGCAATTTCTTTGTAGCTTTTACCCTGCCAGTAGTAGGCTTTGACGGCTATACCGTAGATGGGAGGCTCGAGCGCGCTCACGGCATGACGGATAGTTTCGATATCGTCATACAACATGTCATCGGACACAGACGTATCTGGCAGCTCATTGATATCAAAGTCGCTGTATATTTTCTGCTGCCGTAGGTGGTCGATGCAGAGATTGCGCGCGATTCGGTAGAGCCAGGTGGCAAACGACGCTTTCGTGTTGTCGAATTTCTTGAGCTTGTCGTAGGCATTGATGAATGCTTGCTGTGCCACGTCCTCCGCTGAGGTGCGGTTATCCAGTAGGCGTTCGCAGTATATAGTAAGCCCGGTGTGGTAGCGTTCTACGATGACGCTATATTCATCTATGTCGCCCGATAGGACGGCGTTGATCGCGTGTTGTATGTTTTGTTGCATCATGTCCATTATACGAAGCATTGTGGGGTTTTGTTGCGTAACACCGTGCTACAATTGAATTTATGAATATCTACATCTCCCATTCCAGCGGATACGACTACGAAAACGACTTGTACGAGCCGATTAAAAAATCCGAATTGTCGGTGACGAATCATTTCTTCCTGCCGCATGAGCCGGAAAATATTGACGTCGATGCTGTTGATGAGCTGAAGCATACCGATATGCTGGTGGCTGAGTCATCGTTGCCGTCAACTGGCCAGGGCATCGAGCTTGCGCAGGCGAAGGCTGCGGGTGTTCCGATTGTTTGTTTTTATAAAACCGGGTTCAAGCCATCTAGCTCGCTGCGTTTTGTGACGGATAAGATTGTCGAATATGATGGCATACATGATTTGCTAACTAAAATCCAGGTTGAGCTTGAAAGGGTGGGAAGTAGGTAAAACGCCTACCTGTCTCCGGCTTTCTTTTGGTTGGTTATTGTACGAATGTGTGGCAGGATTGCAGACGCCTAAACGTTGCAAAAGTTAATAGGCTTTTCATAATTATAGTGTTAAATAAAAGAGGCATCGCAATATAAGGTAGCTAGTGAGTATGGGGGTGGAGAATGCGCTTTTTACGCAAACGGATAGGACTATTGGGTAGGGCACGATATGCAAAGCGGCTGACGGTAGTTCGTACTGGCAGGAATATGTTTGTCTTTGGTGTCGTGGCTGGAACGCTCACAATTGCAGGGTGGCTGATGGTGGCTAAGAACGCACCGCAAGTATACGCCGAAGCGGGTGAAAGCATCACCACGGGGCTGGTGGATTGGTTCAAGTTTAATAGTAGTTCTGGCACAACGGCTACTGACAGCTCGTCGAGTGGCAATAACGGAACGCTAGTGAATATGGAGAATGGTGACTGGTCGACTGATCGGCCAACGCCAGACGTTGGCAATACACATTCGCTTAGTTTTGATGGTGTTAATGAGTACGTGAGTGTCTCGAGTCCCGACCTTCCAACAGGCGACTTTACGATGACAGCTTGGGTCAAGCCCACGGGCTGGCCGATTGGTAAGATGAGCATTTTGGGTGCGGGTAACGGTGGTACGCTTTCAAACACGCAGGAGCTAGACTGGTACTTTACGTCGCTTGGCAACATGGCCCTAACGCTTGATGGCATTCCAATTGCGACAACCGCATTTGCTTTTCCTCTTAACCAGTGGAGTCACGTATCGGTTGTTCGAAGTGGTAGCACGGTTACGTTCTATATCAATGGTGCGGCGGCTGGCGGTGGCAGCAGCAGCGCTACGCTTAACTTTGGTTCTTGCCCGATGACAGTCGGAGCCAGTAGTACGATCGCTGTTGATTGTAACGGGGGCTTTACGGCCAACTGGAATGGAAACCTGGACGATGTTCGTGTTTATAACCAAGCATTAAATACGACGCAGCTTAACCAAATCGCCGGCGCGCCGCTCTCTGGTACACTTTACGCTGATGAGTTTTTGACACCGATTGCGGCCGGCAAGACGGTTCGATTGCTGGTTAACGGCGTGGACAGTGGTATTACGGCTGACACAAATGCCAGCGGTGAGTTTAGTATTATCGGTGCTACGTACGCATCTGGCGATACACTAAGCTTCTTTATCGAGGGCGAGACCGAGAAAGGGTTGCTCCTCACCAGGGCTTCGGCTGGTGGTTCAATGAGCGGGCTGAACTTTAGCGCCGGTCGAATTGTACTCGGCGATTATGGCGGTGGCGACTTAACCCTTGCGCAAATCGATCTAGGTCTGCCGGGTGGATTTGCCGACCTGACGACGCTTTGGGATGGCAGTAATGTATCGGCAACGACGTTTGGTATTCAGGCCGGTAGCGTTGCAAGTGAACTGTCGCTCCTTGGTGGGTATTCACTAGACCTGTCAGGTGTTAGCGGCAGCATTAGCTTGGGTACTGGCCTGGATATAGCCGGTAGCTTTAACGTTGGCAGCCACGATTTGAATGTGGCCGGCGGCTTTGAAGTTGACGGCGGCGGTGCCTACCTTGCAAGTGGTAATACGTTTACATTAAGTGGCAATGCTAATGCTAGCTTTGGCTTTTCGGGCGCGTTTCCATCGAACCTAAACGTTAATCTTGGCAGTAGCTTTAGCGCTGCGCTCAGCGGGGCCTTGAACTTAGGAAGTAATAGCCTCAACATTAGCGGCGGAGCACTGAACCTTGCTGGCCAAAACCTAACAATGAGCGGTGGTGCCTTTAATGTGGTAAATGGTGCCAAGCTGCGGCTCGTCGGTAACGAGGTGATCAACTTTTCTGGTGGCACAGTGCAAGATGTCAACTCTGGAACGTGGGAGTTTCTGGGTACAGGTTCGGGCACATTAACATTGCCTGATTGGGGTGCAACCGACTACTTTAATGTGAATATTGCGGCCGCGGGAACGACATTCCAGTTTGGTGGCGGGCTGTCGGTGGCTGGTGACTTGGGTGTATCGGCCGGTACCTTGACGACGTTGGGTAATACGCTTGCGATTGCTGATGATTTTAACCTCACTGGCGGTACATTCAATCTTAGTAGTGGCGGAAGCCTGAACCTGATCGGCGATCTGATTGGTGCGACGGGCACGCTCAACCTAAATGGTGCATCTGCTCAGATTGGCGGACTGCTCGACCTTGATACTGGGGCAAGCGTGACGCTCGGTGCGGGTATTAACTTTGATGTTAATGGCGGCCTGGATCTTTCGGGCAGCGCAAGCTTGAACCTCAATGGTCAACTAGCGCAGATTACCGGCAATGCTGCACTCGACACCGGTGCAAGCTTGCTGACAGGTGCTAGCGGAAACCTTGATTTGAACGGTAGCTTGACGCTCAATGGCAATGCGACACTAACGGCGGGGGCGAATGCGCTTGTTGATGTTTCGGCTGGCCTTAATTTAAACGGTACAGCTGTTTTGGCTTTAGGATCTGGCGCTGACTTGACGGTTGGTGGTAATTTGGCGGTTGCGGCAGGTGCAGGCCTAAGTCTTACGGCTGCGGGCGACATCGATATTAATGGTGCTATGACGCTAGCTGGCGGCACGCTTGCTCTTAACGCGGCGACCTTTAATGTTGCGACGACACTCGATTTGTCGGGTGGGGCGGCTGTTACACTTGGCGCGGGTATTAACTTTGATGTTGCCGGCGACCTTTCGATTGGTTCCGCCAGCCTTAACCTAAACGGACAATTGGCCGATATTAATGGCGCACTGAACCTTAGTGGTACAGGTAGCTTGGCAACAGGCGCAAGCGGCACACTGGATGTCGCAGGAGCCATAGCATTAAGTGGATCAGCCGGCTTGAACTTGGGCGCGGGCGGTGCATTAACTGGTGGTGGCAATTTGGGCCTAACTGGTACAGCGGGCATTGCTTTGGGGGCTGGCGCGAGCCTTAACCTTGCTGGCACAGGCAACCTTAACCTGGTAACGGGTACGAGCGTTGTTGCAAGTGGTAGCGCCACGATTGGCCTAGCGGGCGGCTTAACGGCCGCAGGTGGTACGTTTACACTGCCGAGCGGTGGGTTGACTGTCGGAAGTAACCTTGCTTTAAGCGCTTCAGCCGCAGTATCGCTCGGTGTGGGTAGCAACCTGACAATTGGCGGTGGAGCAACGCTTGCAGGAGGTGCTACCTTAGGCTTTAGCGGCTCTACATTAGCGGTCAACGGCACCTCGGGTATTTCTATGAATGGGCAGTACCTTAACGCTAAGCGCGGCCTCGGTCTTGAACGTTCCGAGTGGCAGCCTTACAGGTGTTGGTGGCGCTCTTAACCTTAATGGGGCAAGTGCAACACTGGGTGGCAACCTAGATCTGAGCGGTGGTTTGACTGCTTCTGCCGGTGCGAGTTTTGACCTGACAGTTGGCGGTAATCTACAGCTGGCAAGTAGCGCGAGCTTAGGCTTTGGCGGCGATGTGCTCGATGTAAACGGCAACCTTACGATAAATAGCGGCGGTTTAAACCTTACGACTGCCGGAGCTGATTTGGACTTAGCGGGCAACCTGAGTTTAAGTGGTACGGGCGCACTTGCGGCGGCAACCGGCACGACTTTGGGAGTTGGCGGTAGCCTTGATTTGGGCAGTGGTACGGGTGTGACACTAACGGGCAATGCAGATTTGACGATTGGCAGTAACCTGGCAATTGGCACGGGCGCAACGCTTGCCGCGGGCACCGGTACGGATTTGAGTTTAGGTGGTAACTGGATAAATAATGGTAGCTTTACGCCCTCAACCTCAACCGTAACGCTCGCTGGCGGCAATCAAACGCTTAACGGCAGTACAACGTTTTATAACTTGGCTAAAAGCGATGCAGCCAATAACAGTACCTTGCTTCAATTAAAGCTAGCAAGTGGCAGTACGCAAACAGTTACGGGTACGTTAACCCTTGATGGCCTAGACAATAACGACTGGCTAGCGATTAGCTCAACGGTTGCTGGCTCGCCTGCTACGATTACCTTCTCGGGCGGGTCGGCTGCTAGTGCTATCGGCAATTTCCTGATTGTCACCGACAATAGTTTAAGTAACGCGGCTGGCGCAAGCATCAGCTTCCCGATCAACCCGGCTAGTTCCGTGAATGGTGGTAATACCACCAACTGGTTTACGGGCGGGCCAACCGACACTGATGGTGACAGTATTTACGACAGCGTTGAGCTGCTTGCACCTAACGGCGGAGACGCCAACGGTGACGGTACGCCGGACTTCTCTCAAAACAACGTGGCAAGTAGTATAAACCCTGCAACAAACGCCTATACAACGGTCGAAGCAACCGGAGGTACGATTGTGAGTTCGGCGATCCTGCGCGAAGCCGACTTGGCGGTGCAATCACCCACAATCGACTTTCCAGTTGGGCTCAATACCTTTACGCTGGCCGTACAAAGTAGCGGCGCAACTGCCTCGGTGCGGGTAATTTACGATAAAGTGTACGATACTTCTGGTTGGAAGTTCTACAGTGCGTTTCCAAACGGTACGTTTGCCGAATATGGCGCTCCGGTGACGTTCCAGACGAGCTTGATTGGCGGCAGTAATGTCACAGTGACAAGCTTTAGTTTGACCGATGGTGGCGTGGGCGACTACGATAATACAGCCGACGGCTTGATCCACGACCCGCACGGCCCTGGTGTGTTAGTTGGAGGCATCCTGGCACCATTTACCGGCCTTTTGGCGAAGAATATGTACCTGCACGTCGCAGCGTTGGTGGGCGGTATTGGCTTGCTTGTCTATCTTAATCGCAAAAGACTTCTCGCACTTACCAATGGCAAAAAATAAAACATTTCAGTGGCATAAGCCTTCGTGGCTGAACGGCCGTCTGTTCCTTGGTGCTGTAGCTACCATGTTAATAGCCTACGGTGCTTGGGGGTTGGTGCAGTGGTTTGCCGCAACACATAACAAGCCGACTATTTCGCAGTCTGTCGTGCGACATTCTACCGATCAGCCAGATGAAACACCACCTACGGAAGCCTGCAAGGAATACCGGGTCACGGCAGATGAGCCTCGCATGCTTGAACTGCCAAGCCTCGGTATTTCTGGATGTATTCAAAAAGTTGGTGTGGACGAGGCGAGTAGAATTGCAGTGCCGCCCAACGTTCACCTGGCAGGCTGGTTTGTTGATAGTGTCCGCCCGGGTGATAGCGGTGTCAGTATTATCAACGGGCATGTTCAGGGCAATTACCAGCCGGCTATTTTTAAGCGCCTCGATGAGGCGAAGCCGGGCGAGCTAGTCCGAGTGCAGCTTGGTGATAAAAGCTGGCGCGAAGCCACGATTGCTAGTGTGGACAGCTACGACATTGATCGCGTTGCCACCGAACAGTTTCGCCGGCTCGATAAAGTGGACAAACAGCTGACATTAATAACCTGCGGCGGGTACGATCACGCGACCAAGTCCTACCAAAAACGCATCCTTGTGAGGGCGGAATTTAAAGAAAGTCCGGCACAACGATATGTCCGTTGATTCTGTTTAATATACGCGCTGTCTGTGGAAAAGCGCAACCCACTGGTTGCAGGAGAGTTGTGATGGCCGTAAATCAAGGGGGATGGCGGCCTCGTGCTTGGGCATTTTGGCGAATATTTTCGGTGTCGAGAAGCAGTCGGCGGTGAATTGCTGAAATTGAGGCATGTGCGCCGTGGGAACGAGCGGTTCTGGGCGCGGCAATAACTCTACGAACACAGTGTCTACATTCGGGTGCGGCCAGAAATCGGTTTTCTGCAGACGCTTGCGAATGCGCACCGTAAACCACGGGGCGATGAAGGCGCCTAGCTGGCCAGTGAACTTATCACTGTCGATCAGTAGTTTCTGTGCAAATTGTTTCTGGACAATCAGGTATATGGCGGCGGGCGGATGCTGGGTCTCGACCAATTTGCGCACAATTGCCGAACTGAGGTGAAAGGGGATGTTGGCGAATATTTTGTACGGCTGGGCGGGCAGATTCATTGTCAGAAAATCACCTTCCTTGACGGTGACGTTGGGATATTTTTCCATGTTGGTGCGAAGTGTCGCGGCTGTCCGGGGCTCGGCTTCAACGGCGATAATGCGGCCGGCACGTTCGGCTAACACCGACGAAATGACGCCACTGCCAGCGCCAATGTCGTACACCAGGTCGCCTCGTTTAATGTTCGCGTGACCCACGAGCTCTTTAATAAGCCGCGGCGAACGGAGAAAATGCTGAGAGTAGTGGGCGAGACGTTTCATGATTCCGGTAGGTCGGTTCGCTTTTGCGCTAATACCATGCGGTGGTGTTGGCTTGGTCGATCTGTATCAAGGTAGCCTGCGGTAGCTTCGTGCCAATCGGGATCTTCCGGCGTGAGGATGCGCGCGTCAAAACCGTGGTGCTGGAGCCAGTCAACTAACGCCTCGTGATTGACATACGATGGTGTCAGGAATGAATTAATGGCTAGCCAGCCACCCGGTTTTAGGACACGAGCAGCCTCTTTCAGGATCGCCTCTCTTACGCTGCCCAGTCGGTCTTCGAGGTAATACTGTTGACCCTTTTCTGAAACAACGTTTGGCTCACCGTATATATTCTCTATGACAGGTATGCCTTCAGTGGATGAGCCGGCGGGAATTTTAGGTGCTAGCATAGGGTCACTGAGGACGTTTGCTAAGAGAACTTCGTCGATAGATCCATCGGGCAGTGGGAGCTCGCGGGCGTCGGCAACCAAGAAGTGAGCGTTTGGCAAGTCTGCTGCGTGGTTGTATTTGGCGGCAAGTTCAAAACCCGCTATTGGCGGCCGCGAGCCGAGCTCTCCCGCGTTATGCGCCGCGCCGCTGTCGATGCCTATATAGGTGTCGTTTGAGCCGAGTTGCTGTTCGGTGTAGCCCATACTATACCCAACGCCAATCTCAAGATATATCTTACCTTCGGGTATTTGTTCATGCTCTGGTGTGGGGGAAGGACTGGGGTGTTCATGCATACGATTTATTATACCTGAAGCTCCTGTAAAATGACGTTCCTTGCTATACTATAAGAAAGCTAAAAGGGAGGGTACATGCAAAAAATAACACCATCACTCTGGTTTGATAGTAACGCCGAAGAAGCGATGAACTATTATACGTCGGTATTTAAGGATTCGCGTATCGTAACGATTAAACGCTACCCCGAGGGTGTCGCCGAAGGGCCTATGGCGGGCATGGGCGGCAAGGTGCTATACGGTGAGTTCGAATTAAACGGCCAAAAGGTTGTTTGTTTGGACGGCGGGCCGATTTTCAAGTTCAACGAATCCGTTTCTTTTATAGTGGATTGTGCCGACCAAGACGAAGTGGACTATTTCTGGGAAAAACTTTCCGCCGTGCCCGAATCGGAACAATGCGGCTGGTGTAAAGACAAATTTGGCCTCAGTTGGCAAGTGATTCCGCGCCGCATGGGCGAACTGCTCATGGACGCAGACCAGGAGAAATCTGGCCGCGCAATGCAAGCCATGCTACAAATGAAGAAAATTGTCGTGGCTGATTTGGAGAAGGCGTTTAACGGCGACGAAAATTAGGCGTATGGTTGACGGTGTGCCGTGCGACGATGCGCTATACTAGAAACATGATTTCAAAATACGCGCTACACGACACCGCCAAGTTGCAGGATAGATTTCAGCTGGCGCAAGGTTTGCCAAAGGGTGTCAAGCCGAACGGGGCGGTGAGCCCAACTATGCTTGCTCCTGTGGTGGTGAGTCGCGACGGGCGTCCGCAAGTAGAATTGATGAAATGGGGCTTGGTGGCCAAAGGCGCCAAGGACACCAACTCCGTTTTCCGCTACAAAACATACAATGTGCCCTCAGAAAAAGTATTATCCAAACACAGCTGGGAAGTTGCGGTACGGCAGAGTCGTTGCCTCGTGCCGGTCAATGGTTTTTATGTGCCCGCTGGCCAGGCTGATAAAGGCCAAACGAGTTATGTACAAGTAAAAGGCCAAGCACTTTTTGCGTTAGCCGGCATCTATACCGTATGGGAAGATCCGCAAGGAGCCACCTGGGGAACTTTTGCTGTTTTAACCATCGAGGGAGACCGAGCTATCGCGCCGGTGGATGGCCGGATTCCCGTCATCCTCGCGCCCGACGACGAAGCGCGCTGGCTAGATACATCGGTGACCGATGCGAATGCGCTGTATGGGTTGATGCGGGCGTATTCTGGCGATATGCTGGACATTAGTCAACTTGATAAGTAGCCCGGCCGGCTTTCGTGAGCATTAACAGGCTGCTATACTAGTTTTAATGTCTCTTTCTATTCTTCTACACTCCTCCAAGACCATGCGACCCAACCCGCAGCCGGGGCTGCGCCAGCCGCAATTATTGGAGAAGGCGCAGCAGCTAGATGCCTATTTGAAGACGCTTTCGGCAGGAGAGCTAGGCAAGGCGATGCATCTATCTGGTGCGTTGGCTCAGAAAACGCACGCGTTGATTGCGGATTGGAATACGGCACCGGAGAAACAGTCGTTGGCGTTGGATTGTTTTGTGGGCGATATTTACAGCGGGCTGCGCGCGAATAGTTTGTTGGCGGACGATCGGGACTATGCCGACAAAACCCTCTTTATTTTATCAGGGCTGTACGGCGCGATTCGTCCGTATGACGGCGTGTGCCCGTATAGGCTCGAGATGGGATATAGGTTTCCAGGGGCGGCGTTTACGAATTTGTACCAGTATTGGGGTGATGCTATTGCAAAGTGTCTGCCGAGTGATGGCGCAATCGTCAATGTTACCTCTGAAGAATTCATGCGCACCATTACACCATTCGTTGACCCAGCGCGCATTGTGACGCCGCGGTTTTTTACCGTCAACCCGAAAACGGGCGAACCGGTTTTCGTGGTGGTACATGCCAAGATAGCGCGTGGTGCGTTTGCGCGGTGGCTGGTGACAACGCGCACTACCAAAGTTTCTGACTTTAAGAACTTCGATGATTTAGGGTATGTTCATAGCCCTACACTGAGTACGGTGGATAGTCCTGCGTTTGTGTGCGACACCTTTTTGGGCAAAGGTTTGAGTATGAAAACCGGCTAATATGCGTCGCAGATAGCGTTGTTTTGAAAGAACAAGACTTGTAAGCGCCGGCCGTGTCGCTACAATTGGTTTTGTAGTAAACACAAGGGGAGAATATTTATGATAGCACTTATAACAGGCGTTAGTAGAGAAATGGGTCTTGGTTTTAGCGTTGCCCGGCTATTAGCCGAAAAGGGATTTCAGGTGATAATAACCGCCCGCGACTTGCAAAAAGCCAGTGCCTTGGCGGATAAGTTGCAGGCTGATAAACGAGACGTGCATGCACTAGCCTTGGATATCACAGATCAGGACAGTATTGAACAAGTCGCTGCCTACATCGCCAAAAAACATGGTCGTCTGGACGTACTCATTAATAATGCCGTTGCCGGGCTGAATTTCGTACAAAAAACAGAAGAGGTAGACATTGCCGAAGTCCGATTAGCCTTTGAAACGAATGTAATCGGCCCCTGGCAAACAACCGAAACCCTTCTGCCATTATTAAGAAAGAGTAAACAGGCGCGAATCGTGAATGTCTCTAGCGAGGCCTCGTCGTTTGCGGCAGAAGGAGGGCTCCACGGCCCCTATACGCTTGGTGTTCTTTCGGCCTATTCGGTGTCGAAGGCGGGGCTCAACGCGTTCACTGTCAAGCTCGCCCAGTCACTACAAGATGAGGGCATTCTCGTCAACGCCATCGACCCCGGTTTTACGGCGAC
>Ga0075428_100001998_pt1 | contig 21985 bp, 23 predicted proteins | sample RhiMetdeltSRZDD2_FD_75291 | JGI IMG/M metagenome (GOLD analysis project Ga0075428, IMG submission 75291) | Populus rhizosphere microbial communities from Tennessee, USA - Rhizosphere MetaG P. deltoides SRZDD2 | ecosystem: Host-associated > Plants > Roots > Rhizosphere > Soil | place: USA... | reverse complement strand
CAACGGCTACCAGGTCGAGATCGACGAAATGTTCCGGACGCCGCCCGTCTAGCCGAGCCAGCGGCCGAAGCGCCCTGGGGCCAACAACTGGCAGAGGCTCTACCCCGGGAGTATTCTCCGGCCGTGGCACACGCAACGCCTCGGGGCTGGATCACGTCGGTGATTGTCCCGGCCTTGGTCGTCGCCCTCTTCACGCTGACCGCGCTCTGCTACGCATCGCCACCCGATCCCACCTGGATCGCTGGGCTCTACGACAATGCGGACCGTGACGAGATCGTTCTCGAGGTTCTCGACATCGCCGCCGTCCCGGCTGCTGCCGCTGCGCCCCCCTGGTCGACATCGCCCGCGGCAGTGGCAACCCCCTGGATCGCTGGGCGAGCGGTCCCGAGCGCCCCGAGCCTCACCGCTCTTCTCGATCGCTCCCCTCCCCTCGCCTAGCCCCTTCGCGTGCCTCTCACCCGGATCCCCGGGTGAGTCCATCACCCGACGCACAGAGCGAGGGACCAATGCTTCTGACTCTACTGCGCGAGATCGAAGACCAGACGACCAAGCTTGGCTCGTGTCTGGAGCGTGGCGACACCGATCAGGCCTTGACCCACCATGCCGAGATCCGAAGCCTCATCATCGAGGTCGCGGTGGCCGTGCTGCGCCACGAGAAGCACCGGGAATGACGCTCAGCGGTGGCCGCCAAACCCCCTCGAGGCCCTGGCATTAACTTCTGGCCAGGGCTTTACACGGGGAGTATTCTCCGCCTGTCAACCGAGCGAGAGTCATGCTGGCTCGGGTGGGTTGTTTTCAGTGGTGTGTCGTAGCCGCCTTCGTGCTGCTCTCTGAGGTCCCCCGCTCAGTGCGCCTGATCGTGCCCAATGAAGTGCAGACCATCGCCGAGGTCTTGCGCCGGATCGCCGCGGCGGATGTGGACGCGGAGATCGTCGCCGCTCCCTTGCCGGCGTTTCGCTCGTGGAAGATGACCGTGACGCCGTGACGCGACTGCAGCACGTCTCGCGTGCCGTCGGTGTGGCCGGGCACGCCGACGTCGTCTACGGATCGCGGTTCCTCAGCGGGCCCCATCGGGTCCTCTTCTTCTGGCACTCGGTGGCCAACTCCCTGCTCACCCTGCTCAGCAACATGCTGAGCGACCTGAACCTGACCGACATGGAGACCGGCTTCAAGGTCTTCCGCACCAGCGTCCTGAAGGGTATCAACTTGCAGTCCGATCGATTCGGCTTCGAGCCCGAGATCACCGCCAAAGATCTCGCGTCAGAAGTGCCGCATCTACGAGGTGCCCATCTCGTACCACGGCCGCGACTACGCCGCGGGAAAGAAGATCACCTGGCGCGACGGCGTCGCGGCCCTTCACCACATCGTGCGCTTCAACCTGTTCCCCCGACAGCGGCCCAAGCCTCCCGTTCCCCATCGCGTCGTATGCCGGCCCGACACCATCCCGCACGCCCATGCCGGCGACATCGACTAGCCCGCGGATCGCTCCCGCCGAGCGCCAGGCCGTCCGGAGCACCAGACTCACCGGAGTGGACGTGCTCGTCTGCGCGGTGATCGTTGCCATCGGCGCGATGCACTACGCGCTGATCCTGAGGAGTAGCGACTTTCAGGGGCGATACGACCTACTTCGAGCTCGCGCAGTCGATCCTGCTGCGCGGGTTCTACGGCTTCAACTCCCGGCCCGAGATCGTGCTCCCCCCTGGCTTCCCCGCGATCATGGCCGTGCTCTGCCTCGCGGTAGGCTGCAGCCATTCCGTGTTCGTCCACGCCGTCGTCGTCTTCGCAACCTTGGGGTGCCTGGCCAGCTATGAGCTCCTGCGACGGCTGGAGGGCCGGACGGCCGCCGCGGTCATCAGTCTGCTGCTGATCTCATCACCGCAGGAGTTCGCGCTGGCAACGCAGATGGTGTTCTCGGACCTGCCCTACTTCTTCACGAGTATGGTCGCGCTCCTGCTGATGCGGCGCCTCGACGAGCAGTGCACCACTCCCGAAACGAAAGGCGAAGGGGCCGCCGATGTGCCTGAACCTGCTGCGCGAGATTGAAGATCGGATGATCAAGCTCGGGTGGTGCCTGGAGCACGGCGACACCAGCCAGGCCCTGACCCATTGCGCCGAGATCCGTTCCCTGCTCATCGAGGCCGCGGTGGCCGTGCTGCGCCACGAGGACTTCCAGTCGTGAGGGCGTACGGGCTCGGCGCGGGTCGACAGAGAATCACCGTCGGCTGTGGGCTCGCGCTTGTCGCCTCGCTCGCGATCCGCTCGGCGGGCATCGCCCTGGTGGTCGGTCTCGCCGCCTGGCTCGCCGCCTCCTGGTTGACGGATCGACCGCGCGCGGTCCGGAGGCTCAAGCTGTTTCTGCCGCTCCTGGCCGTCGCCATCCTGGCGCAGGCAACCTGGATGAGCTGGGTGGCGAGCCACGAGGTCATCGAGTGGCCGATCGGCGGATACCCGCGCTCCTACATCGCGCAGCTGGGCGTGAAGAGCGGGAACCACCCCGAGCTCGGGGCGGCATCGCTGGCCGATATTCCGTCGCGCGTGGCGAAGAACCTGGCCGAGCACGTCGCGGGGTTCACGACCCTGCCGACCCGTCTGGAGTACATCAACCCGATCTGGTCTTCTCCGTTGATGATCGGCCCGTTCCTGCTCGTCGTGATCGGCCTCGGGCGCTCGATGTGGCCGAGCGGCGGCGGTCTGCCCGAGTGGTACTTCGTCGCACACGAGGCGATGTATCTCCTGTGGCCCTGGGATCTGGAGCTGAGGTTCCTCCTGCCGGTGGCGCCGCTGGCCGGGCTCTATGCCTGGCGGGGTGGCAGGCAGCTCGTCGCGTGGGCCGCCCACACACCCCGACGGGTGGCAGCCGGGACGATGCTCGTGTCGTTAGCGGCCGCGGCCCACGCGTTCCTGTCGGCGTGGCGACTCGGGAGCCGGCAACTCGCGGCCGCGGCCGTCTTCTGGTCGCTCCTGGCCGCCGGGACCGTGCTCTGGGTCGGGGCCGGCCGGCTGCGTGCCCTCGTCGATCGGCTACGACGGCCGGTGGTATCGATCCCGTCGCGACGCCTCTCCGTGTCGGGGATCGGCATCGTGAGCGTGCTCGCCATCACCACCGCGGTCGCCATCGGGATCGCCGGAGAGATCCGGCTCGGCCTGGACAATCTTGCGTTCGACGTCACTGCGCTGCCCTCGTATCCCGACATCGAAGCGGGCCAGTGGTTGCGCGTGAACACGGCCGACGCCGCGGTCGTCATGGCCCGTCAGGTCGCCGTGGTCTATCACTACTCGCGGAGGAAGGTGATCTGGTTTCCACCGATCAGCGAGCCGAGGACGCTGATGGACGGCATTCACAAGCACGGCGTCCAGTTCGTGGTCGTCAATCGGCGGCGTCCGACCTACTGGTTTCCTCCTGAAGAAGACTGCTTCGCGGCCCTCGCCCAGACGTACCCGGCCTCCTTCCGGCTCATCCAGAGGGGCTCGCGCTTCCTCGTCTATGAGGTGGTCGCCCGTGAGTGACGCTCAGCGCATCGGCGCCAGGGGCGCCAGCCCGAGATCGCGGGCGCACTCGGCGAACCACGCGAGCACCTCCTTGTGCAGCGGGATGCCGTGGGCCCGACGGTGGACGATCTCCTCGGCCTCCGACAGGCCTGGATAGAGCACACGCTCTTCCCCCGGCGCCGGTTGCGCCGTCCGTAGGGTCCGGAGCATGTCGTCCATCGAGGTCTTGAACTGCTCGGGGTCGGTGAAGGCCTCGATATTGTACGCCGCGAAGTGGTTCTTGGATCCGCTGCCGGGCGCGAGCATCGTCGGCAGCGCGCCGGCCAGCATGGTGGACAGGACCTCGGCCATCAGCGCGAAGCCGTAGCCCTTGTGCGAGCCCTGCTCGCGCGTGCCGCCGAGCGGGGCCTGGTGATACTCGTCACGGTCGAAGACCGGCTTCTCCTCCATGATCGGCGTGCCGTCCTTGTCCGTGACCCACCCCGGGAGCAGCGGCGAGCCGACCCGGATGGCCAGACGGATCTTGTTGCCGGCGATCGCCGAGGTGGCGGCGTCGAAGAGCATCGGCGCCTCGTCGCGTGCCGGCGCGGCGAGCGCGATCGGGTTGGTGCCCAGCAGCGGCTTCGCGGCGAACGTGGGCACCACGCTCAGGCCGGCGCCGGTGAAGCACACGCCCACCATGCCCTCCTGGGCAGCCTGCATGGCGTAGTGGCCGATGGCGCCAAAATGGCCGCTGTTGTACACGGTCACCACGCCCACACCGACGGCGCGGGCTTTCTCCATCGCCAGCCGCATCGCCTTGGGCCCCACGATGATGCCCAGTCGCCGCTCGGCGTCGATCACCGCGGTGCCGGGAGATTGGCGCACGATCTTCCAGCCGGGCTTGGGATCGAGCTTGCCGGCCTTGTAGTCCCGCACGTACATCCGCAGCATGTTCGACACGCCGTGCGTCTCGACACCGCGCAGGTCGGTCATCGTCAACACATCCGCGCCCTCGGCCGCGTCCTGCGGGCTCAGGCCCAGCTTTTCGAAGATCTGCGTCACCGTGGCGCGCAGTGCGGCCTCTGAGACGTGCACCTGGTCTTTGGCGGGCACCTTGAAACGCTCGAGAATCATGGCTCACTCCCCCGGGGCGGGATCGTAGCCGATTCGGGCCAGGCGGTCACGTGCGATCGAGATCGCCCGGCCTCGTGATTGACTTCGCCCGGCCGCCGCGGTAGATGAACGAGCGTGGCGCGCTACTGGCTCGGCATCGACATCGGCGGGACGTTCACCGACTTCGCCCTGTTCGACACGCAGACCGGCGAGGTCATCGGCCTGAAGGTCCCCTCGACCCCGCACGAGTTCGCCGAGGCCGTCCGGGTCGGGCTGGAGCGTCTGGCCGACGAGCACCGCGTCGATCTCCGCGAGATCGGCACCATCGTGCACGGCACGACGATCGCGGTGAACACGCTGATCCAGCGCACCGGCGCCCGGCTGGGCCTGCTCGTCACCGAAGGGTTCCGCGACGTCCTCGAGTTGCAGCGCCTGCGGCTGCCGAACCCGTTCGATCTCGACGGGGCTCGACCGCTGCCGCTGGTGCCCCGGGCGCGAGTCGCCGAGGTGCGCGAGCGCCTCCGGGCCGACGGCCGGATCGACACGCCGCTCGACGAAGGCACCGTGCATGACGGTGCGCAGCGGCTGGCCGCTCAGCGCGTCGAGGGACTCGTCGTCTCGCTCCTGCACTCGTACCGCAACGCCGCGCACGAGCGGCAGACGAAGGCGGTCGCCGAGAAGGCCGCCCCCGGGTTGCCCGTGAGTCTCTCGTCCGACGTCTGGCCGCAGGCGCGCGAGTACGAGCGCACGGCGCTGGCGGTGCTCGACGCCTACGTGCAGCCCAAGGTCCGGCGCTACCTCGAGGGCTTCGAGCAGGCGCTCGCCGCGCGCGGCGTGCCGGCCACGCCCCACGTCACGAAATCCAACGGCGGCATCATGCCGGTGGCGGCGGCGCGTCAGCAGACGGTGGCCACGCTGCTCTCCGGGCCGGCCTCGGGCGTGATCGGCGCCGCCTACGTTGCCGGCCACGCCGGGATGCCCAACGTCATCACGCTGGACGTGGGCGGGACCAGCGCCGACATGGCGGTGGTCGAGAACGGCCGGCCGCGCTGGAGCACGAGTGAGCACGTGGGCGGCGTGCCCGTGATGATGCCGGTGGTGGGCGTGAGCGCCATCGGCGCGGGCGGCGGCTCGGTCGCCTGGGTGGACGAGGTCGGCCTGCCCAAGGTCGGTCCGCAGAGCACCGGTGCCCATCCGGGTCCGGCCTGCTACGGACGCGGCGGCAAGGAAGCCACGCTCACCGACGCGTTCCTCGTGTCCGGGTTCCTCGACCCCGAACGGTTCCTGGGCGGGCGGATGCGGCTGCACCGCGAGCTCGCGGAGGAAGCGATCGCGCGCTTCGCCGATCCGCTCGGGATGACGATGAACGAGGCGGCCGAGAGCGTCGTGCGCGTGGCCGTCTCGAACATGTACGCGGAGTTCACCAAGATCCTCTCGCGTGCCGCGGTGGACCCGCGCGACTTCGCGCTCGTGCCCTTCGGTGGCGCCGGGCCCGTCGTCGGGGCGCTGGTCGCGCGCGAGGTCGGCATCCCCACCGTCTTCGTGCCGCGCTCGCCGGGGACGCTGTGCGCGCTCGGCGCGATCAGCGCCGACATCGTCAACGATGCGGTCCGCACCGTGCACCTGCGGGTCGCGGCGAGCCCGGACGGCGCCAGCGCGTTCGAGGGCCCCGCCCTGCGCGGACACTACGAGGCGCTCCGCGCCGAGCTGGCCGACTGGCTGGCGCACCACGGCGCGGGCTCGGGGTCGGCCACCTTCAATCCGGCCGCAGATATGCGCTACGTCGGACAGTCCTACGAGATCGAGGTGCCCGTCGATCCGGCCTGGCTCGCGCCCGGCGGCGGCCCGGCGGTGCTGGCCGCGTTCCATCGCGCGCACGAGCGCGCGTTCGGCCACGCCGATCGCGAGGCGCCGGCGGAGATCGTGAACCTCCGCGTGCAGCTGCGCGCCACGCGACCGCGCGTGCCGCTCGGGGAAGTGGCGGTCGCCACGAAGCCGCCGGTGCCCCGCGTGACGCGCCGGATCTGGCTCGATGGCCGCCCCACCGAGGCGGCCGTGTTCGAGCGCGCCGATCTCGGCGCGGGCGCGCGTCTGGCCGGACCCGCCATCATCGAGCAGCCCGACACCACCGTGCTGGTGCCGGCCGGCCATCTCGGCGAGGTCGATCGCTTCGGCAACCTGGTGCTCCGGAGGGAAGACTGATGCGGCTGGACGCGCTCACGGTGGAGATCCTCCGGAACTATCTGCAGGGCGCCGTCGAGGAGATGGCGTACGTCGTCGAGCGGACGGCGTACACGACGTTCGTGAAGGAGACCGCCGACTTCACCTGCGGCTTGCTCAATCCGCAGGGCGAGTTCTTCGCCTACCCGATCGAGCTGGGCGTGGCCAGCTTCGGTGGCATCAGCTACGCGGCCACCCTCGAAGCGGTCGGGCCGCTCGAGCCCGGCGACGTGGTCATCACCAACGACCCGTACGGCTCCGCCGCCGCCGCCACCCACCTGCCCGACATCCATCTGATCAAGCCGATCTTCTGGGACGGGCGCCTGGTCGCCTACGGCGCCGGCTTCCTGCACAGCTCCGACGTCGGCGGCATGGTGCCGGCCAGCATCTCACCGCGCGCCTCCGAGATCTTCCAGGAGGGGCTGCGGGTGCCGCCCAAGAAGCTCTTCGTGCGGGGCCAGGTGAATCGCGACCTGCTCGACGTGATCCTGGCCAACTGCCGCATCCCCGAGCAGAACTGGGGCGACCTGCAGGCGCTGGTGGCCGGGCTCACCACCGGTGAGCGCCGGATGCACGAGCTGATCCGTCGCTTCGGTCCCGACACGGTCGACAAGGCGATGGACGACCTCATCGACTACGCCACGCGCAAGGTTGAGGCGCTCATCCGGCGCATGCCCGCCGGCCGCTACGAGTTCTCCGACTACATCGAGGACGACGTGGTGACCGACATCCCGATCCGGCTGAAGGTCGCCATGACCATCGGCGACGGCGAGATTCACCTCGACTTCACCGGCAGCGACGTGCAGGTGGGCTCGGCCCTCAACGTGCCGACCGCCGGGCGCGTGCACCCGTTCATGTCGGTGGCATTGGTGAACTACTTCGCCACGCGCGATCGCACCATCCCGCTGAACGCCGGCGTGCTCAAGCGCGTGCGCATGACACTGCCCGAGGGCTCGGTGGTGAACCCGAAGTTCCCGGCCGCGTGCGGTGTCCGCTACGCCACCGTCCTGCGTATCTACGACGCGGTGCTGGGCGCGCTGGCCCGCGCGGTACCCGCCCACATCCCGGCGGCCAGCGGCGGCCAGGGCTGCATGGTGGCGCTGGCGCTGCCGGATCCCGAGGCGGGCCGGCGGCACGTGACCGTGATCGAGCCCATGATCGGCGGCGGCGGCGGACGCCCCGGCCAGGACGGCATCGACGGCTGCGACGCCTCGCTGGGATTTCTCAAGACGACACCGGCCGAGACGCTCGAGACCGAGGTCCCGATCGTCGTGCGGCGCTATCACCTGATCCCGGACTCCGCGGGACCCGGTCGGTTCCGCGGTGGCTTCGCCGTGAGGCTGGACTTCCAGGTCTTCCGCCCCGAGGGGCTGGTGACCGCGCGCGGCATGGAGCGGCTGCGCTTCGCGCCGTGGGGTGTGGCCGGCGGCACCGCCGGGGCGACCGGCAGCGTGGTGCTGAACCCGGGCACCGCCGGCGAGCGCGGGCTGCCCAAGATCGATGTCCTGGCGCTCGAGCCGGGCGACGTGCTGAGCGTGCGGACCCCGGGCGGCGGCGGTCACGGCCACCGCTTCGAGAGGCCCACGGCCGACGTCGCCGACGACGTCGCGGCGGGACTCGTCTCGCGCGAGCACGCACGCGAGGCCTACGGCGTGGTCCTCGCCGGTGAGCGCGTGGACGAGACGGCAACCGCCGCGTTGCGGACCGCACGACGCGACGAGCCGACCTACGCGGAGTTCGACTTCGGGCCGGCGCGCCGCGAGCACGAGCGGCGCTGGCCGTCGTCGCTGCAAGATGCCTTCATCGAGCTGCTCATGAGCCTGCCCGCACCGTATCGCGCGTACGTGCGGCGCACGCTCCACCCCCGGGTCGCCGCACTCGCGGATCAGCGTGCGGTGCTCCCGGCTGATCTCCACCGTCTCTGGCAGGAGCTGCGCGGCGCGATCGGACTCGCGTAGTAGGCTAGAGATTCAGGGAGGCCGACATGGGCACCGTCGACTGGAGCTACCATCGAAACGGCTGAACGACCTGCGCCAAGACGCAAGGGTTCCTTGCGAAGCACAAGGTCACGGTCGGCACGCAGGCCGACGCCAAGAAGGCCACGATCAAGGGCGACGCCGCGCTGGGCGTGTTGAAGGACGTGGACGAGCTCTACGTCGCCAAGGGCAAGCGCATCGTCCACGTCGATCTCCGGCGCGAGAAGCCGCCGCGGGCCGAGCTGCTCGGCCTGCTGCTCGGGCCGACCGGCAATCTACGGGCTCCCACGCTCCGGAAGAAGCGGACGCTGATCGTCGGCTTCGACGAAGCCACGTACAAGGATCTGCTCGTCTAGGACCGGGTCGGGTTAACGAGGAGCGCCACGGCTCCGCCGGGGCGCGACGAACGTTGGGGGGTGTGGGGGGCCATATCGGGGCCCCACACCAGAAAGGCGCACCATGTCGAGCAAGGGTTTCTCGCACATCGGTCTTTCCACGCTGGATCTCGACGCCACCCGTGATTTCTACGAGAACGTCTTGAAGTTCAAGGCGGTGCGCTGCGACATCCTGAAAATCAAGGAAGGCGGACAGGTCCGCCACATCTTCTTCGACACCGGGCGCGATCAGCTCCTGGCCTTCATGGAAGCGCGCGATGTGCCGGGCGTGGCCGCGCGCTACGACACGGGGATCAACCGCGGGCTCGGGGTGCCGAACGCCTTCTACCACTTCGCCTTCGAGGCGGGCTCGGAAGCCGCGCTGGAGGATAAGCGCAACGAGCTGATCGCCCGGGGCGTCGAGGTGACGGAGGTGGTCGATCACGACTGGGCCAAGTCGATCTACTTCAAGGATCCCAACGGCCTGCAGCTGGAATTCTGCTGCTTCACGCGCAGCCTGAACGACGACGACGCTCGACTGCAGCAGCGCGCGGAGATCTCGATTCGCCGGCTGGGGCTGGAGGGCGCTGGGGCGCCGACCCCGGCGGAGGGCGTCAAGGTCGGGTAGCGGCGTCCATCACCCACCCTCCGGATGGAGGGCCCGGGGACAGCGGTGCGTGTGACGCCGAGTCGGCCGCAGGCCGACGAGTGGGCGGTGGTGCTCGCGGCCGCCGGCATCCCGCACTGGATGCGTGAGCGGCTCGACGGCTGGGCCCTGATCGTGCCTCCCGACGATGCGACCACCGCGGTCGAAGCGCTGGCCGCGTACGACCGCGAGAACTCGCACGACATCGAGGACACCGCCGACGACAGTGCGCCGGTGCGGCCTCCGACGATCGCCGGCGCCGTCGTGGCTCTGTTGCTGGTCGGCTTCTTCGCGATCACCGGGCCGCGCGCGGGCCGCAGCGTGTGGTTCGAGCGCGGCAGCGCCGACGCGGCGCGCCTGATGGCCGGCGAATGGTGGCGGACCATCACCGCGCTGACACTGCACGCCGACGTGCCGCACCTGCTCGGCAACGCGCTGGCCACGGTCATCCTCGTCACCGCGGTGTGCTGGAACCTCGGGCCGGGGGTCGGGCTGTGGCTGGTGCTCCTCGCCGGCGCCGGAGGCAACGCCCTCACCGCGGTCGCCCACCGGGTCGATCACATCTCCGTCGGCGCCTCCACGGCGACGTTCGGCGCCATCGGGATTCTCGCCGCGCTGCGCATCGTCAGCGGCCGGACGGGGTCGAGCCAGCGGAAGTGGTGGGTCGTGGTGGCAGCGGGCCTGGCCTTGCTCGCGCTGCTCGGCACCGGGCCACACGCGGACATCCTCGCCCACCTGTTCGGCTTCCTCGTCGGTGGGGGGCTGGGAGTGATCGCGGCGCTCACGCTGCGGCGACCGGTGCCGACACTGGTGCAGTGGCTGCTCGTCGTCGCCGCCGGCGCGGCGGTCGTCGTCGCCTGGCGCCTCAGTTGGCCTGCCGCAGCGTGATGCCGCCGTCCACCGCGATCCACTGGCCCGTGATGTTCCGGGCCGCGTCGCTGGCGAGGAACGCCACGAGCTGACCGATGTCCTCCGGCGTCTGCTCGCGCCCGAGCGGCACGCCGCGCCTGACGACCTCGAGGAACACGGCGCGCTCGTCCAGCGACGCGTACTCCGGCGTGCCGAGCTTGATCCGGCGCGCCAGCCCCTCCCACGCACGCGTCCACAGGAAGCCCGGGCAGATCACGTTCACCCGGATATCGTGCGGGGCGTACTCGAGCGCCAGGCTCTTGGTCAGCGAGATCACCCCGGCCTTGGCCGCGGCGTAGGCCGGCAGCCGCGGTGAGCCCACCAGGCCTGCGATCGAGGCGATGTTGACGATGGCGCCCCCGCCGCGCGTCTTGAGATGCGGCATCGCCGCCTTGGTGGTCACGAACGTCGTGCGCAGATTCTGCGACAGGTAGTCGTCCCACACGTCCGCCGACATGCCGTCCAGCCCGGGGTGCTCGGGCGCGTTCGGATCGCTGGGGCCGCGGCCGACGCCGGCGTTGTTCACCACGATGTCGAGCCCGCCGAATCGCTCGACGACGATCTGCACGGCCTTGGCCGCCTCGTGCTCGCCGGCCGCATCGCACACCACCGCGATGCCGGGAACCGCCAGGCTCGCGGCCGTCTTCTCGGCCTCGGCCAGATCGAGGTCGAGGATGGCGACGCGGGCCCCCTGCGAGGCCAGGACGCGCGCGATGCCGGCGCCGATGCCCCGAGCACCCCCCGTCACGATGGCCAGCTTGCCGGTCACCATGCTCCGGCTCAGCCCTGACTGCCGCCGAGAAATCCGATGGCGTTGACCTCGACCAGCAGCTGGGGCGTGGCGAGCGCGCGCACCTCCACCAGCGTGGAGGTCGGGAAATCGCCGGTGAAGAACTCGCGGCGCGCCTTCCAGACGTCCTCGCGCTGCTTGATGTCGGTGACGTAGATGTCCACACGGATGATGTCGTTCATCGTCCCGCCGGCCGCTTCCATCAGATGCTTGATCTTGGTGAACGTCTCGCGGGCCTGGCTGTACATCGAGCCGTCACCGAGGACACCGCCGGTGCCGCTGCTGGCCGTCATGCCGGCGACGAAGACCTGGTTACCGTAGACGCGGCAGTTGGACCACGTTCCGGGTGCCGGCTCTTTCAGGTGAGGGCTGGTCACGCGCTGCATCTTCATGGGATCGTCTCCGACGATGGGGTGCGCTTCGAGGGTCAGTGGTACATCGGCTGGCGATCGATCAGCCGGAGCCAGCCGCGCAGGATCCGATAGACGAACCAGATGCCGACGAGCGCCAGGGGCAGCCACGCGATCAACAGGCCGATGCCGAGCGTGGCCACCACGAACACCGCGCAGAGCATCACCCACAGCAGGCCGAACCAGAAGGTGCGGATCTGCCAGCGGAAGTGCGAGTCCAGCCAGGTCCCGCGGACCTCGCTCCGCTTCACGTAGTTGACGATGACGGCGATGATCGAGGGCCAGCCGGTGAGGAACGCCCCCACCACGGAGGCGACGCCCACGATGCCCGTGATCAGGCTGACGGCGTGCAGGCCGTAGATGACGTGGGTCACCGTGATCAGCGACGGGCGCGGCTCGGTGGCGGGCATGACCATGCTCATCTCAGCCCCGTGCCTTCCGAAAGGCGCGCTCGAAGCCGGGGAGCCCGCGCACCACGGTCTCGCGGTCCACCGTGAGCGAGATGCGGATGTGGCCCGGCATGCCGAAGCCCGAGCCGGGCACCGTGAGCACGCCCTCCTCGGCCAGCAGGCGGACGAAGGCCACGTCGTCCTCGATGGGCGTGCGCGGAAAGACGTAGAACGCTCCCTGGGGCTTCACGCACTGGTAGCCGATGCGGGTCAGCCCCTCGTACATCACGTCGCGCTTCTCGCGATAGGGCGCCACGTCAATGACCAGATCGCCCACCTCGGACACCACCCACTGCCAGAGCGCCGGGGCGTTCACGAAGCCGAGGACGCGGCTGGTGAACGTGCACGCCTCGAACAGCTCGGCGGCTTCCGGCATGCGCGGGGAGAACGCGAGATAGCCGATCCGCTCGCCGGGGATGGCCAGCGACTTGGACCACGACGTGGCCACCACCGCGCGGGTCACCAGCGGCGGCACCTCGGGAACCGTCACGTCGTCGAAGACCAGGGCGCGGTATGGCTCGTCGCTGATGACCACGATCGGCTGGTCGATCCGGCCGAGCAGAAGCTCCAGCTCGACGAACGTGGACTCCGGGTAGATGACACCGCTCGGATTGTTCGGCGAGTTGAGGATGATGGCCCGCGTGCGCGGCGTGATGGCCGCCTCGATCCGGGCCAGGTCCGGAGTGAGGTCGGCGCGCGGCTGGACGACGACGAGCTGGCCGCCGTAGTTCTCCGCGTAGAACTTGTACTCGACGAAGAACGGCGCCACCGTGAGCACCTCGTCGCCCGGATTGAGCAGCGCCTTGAGCACGGTGTTCAGCGCCGCGCCGGCGCCCACGGTCATGAGCACGTGGTTGGCGGTGTACGGCAGCCCGGTCGCCGTCCGGAGCCGGCCGGCGACCGCCTCGCGGACGCGCGGATGGCCGGCATTCGGCATGTAGGCGTGCAGGTGGAGCTCTTTGCTCTCGAGCACGCGCCGCGCGGCAGCCAGCACGGCCGGCGGCGGCTCGATCTCCGGGTTGCCCAGCGTGAAGTCGAAGACCTTGTCCGCGCCGCGCTCCTGCTTGAGCTTGGCTCCCTCCTCGAACATGCGGCGGATCCACGACGCCCGGGCCAGATTGTCGGCGACGACCTTTGAGGTGATCACGGGGGGAGTATAGGGCAGATGGCCACCCCGCTCACGCCGACCGGGTCCCCTTGACCATTCGCGAAAAACTGGTGATCGTCCCTGCGTGATCCGTCCGGTCGGCGTCTCCACCACCCTGGTTCGCATCCAGACGCGCGACGGCGTGGCGCTCGACGGCGTCATGGTCGAGCCCAAGCGCCGGCGGGCCGCCGCGCTCGTCTGGGTGCACGGACTCGGGTCGGTGTTCTCGTCCGGACAACCGCTGATCCGCGAGCTGTCCGCCCGACTCACCGCGGCCGGCATCGGATACTTCAAGTTCAACACCCGTGGGCACGACGTGGTGGCGGGCCGGGGCGCCCATCTCGCCGGCGCGGCCTTCGAGCGCTTCCCTCAGAGCATCGAGGACCTGCGCGCGGTGATCGCCTTCGTCCGGCGCCGCGGATTCCGCCGCGTGATCCTCGCCGGGCACTCCACCGGCGCCAACAAGGTGCTCCACTACGTCGCGCGCACCCGGGACCGTCGCGTGGCTGCGCTCGCGCTGCTGGGGCCGATCTCCGACATTGCCGGCGAGACCCGGCGCATCGGCGGGCGGGAGCTTCGGCGGCGGGTGGCTGCGGCCGAACGCCTGGCGCGGCGGGATCCCCTGGCGCTGGTGCCGCGCGCCTGGGGATTCTGGAGCGCTCGGCGCTACGTCAGCCTGTTCAAGCCGGGCCAGGCCGAGGACGTGTTCCAGTACTACCGCGCCAACGCCCGCTGGACCGCGCTGCGCTCGGCGCGCCTGCCGATCGCGGCGATCGTGGGCAGTCGCGACGAGTATCTCGACCGCCGCGCCGAGGCGCTGATCGACGCCTTCCGGCAGAACGCCTCACGCAGCCGATCGTTCACCGGGGAGGTCGTCGCGGGGGCGGGGCACAGCTTCGTCGGTCACGAGCGGCAACTGGCCGACGTCATCGTGCGCTGGGCGGCGGTCGGCGCCGCGCCGCGACGAACCTGATCAGCGCGGGGCGACGAAGGTCTTGAGCACGAGGCCGCGGGCCGCGGCCGGATCCACGCGGTTGGCCGCCATACAGGGCGTGGCGTCGGCCAGGATCTGCTCGGGATCGCCCAGGAGCACGTACTTCTTGTAGGTGTCCTCGAACTCGATCCCCAGCGCCCGCGCGAACAGCGTCAGGTAGTGCTCGAACACGACGGGCCGCTCGGCCTCGAACCGGCAGAGCTCGCGCTGGCAGCCGTGGTAGATGCCTGCCATGTGCGTGGCGCCCGCCGCCAGCGCGCGATCGGTGTCGTCGAGCACCATCTGCCGCCACACGTCGGGCCCGAGCTGCTCCTGCATCTGGGGCGTGCACGTCCGGCCCCAGCGCGGATCCGGCTCGAAGTCGACGACGGTGATCCCGGGCACGGCTTCCAGCAGTCGGCGCGCGGCCCGCCCCTCGCGCTGCCGGGGTTCGGAGACCGGGTGATAGTGCAGCGCCACCGTCGCCTCGACGCGCTGGGTGAAGGTGAAATCGCCGCGCTCCAGCCGGTCGGCGAGGAACTCGGTGGTGTGGCGCTTGGGGAACGGCATTTCCGCCTGCAGCACCTCGTCGTAGAACTGGATGCACGAGGGGCACCACATCACCACCTCGCGCGGCGCCATCGACTCCAGCAGCTCGATCGTGTGGTTGGCGTAGCGCTCGCCCGAGGCCTCCTGCCCGCGGCGATGATGCTGGATGCCGCAGCAGTAGGTCGGCCCGCCGGCAGCCACGTAGTCGAGCCCCAGCCGATCGAACACCGCGGTGGCCGTCTGGACCAGATGCGACGTGCGGAGCACGTTGCAGCCGAGGTAGAGCACCACGTCGTGGCGCTCGCCATCGCGCGGGGGCGTGAGGAGCCACGAGCGCTCGTCCTTCTTCGTCAGGAGATCTTGAGTGAGCTTGATCTCACCGAAATACTTCGCGTAGTCAAATCCCACGCTCGCCCTCCTCAATACACTCGTGCTCGTCCAAGTGTATCATCCGACCCCGATGAACTTCGGCGTCTGGATTCCGAACTGCCGGCACCTGGCCACGCCCGACATCATCCGCGGCACGGCGGTGCGGGCCGAACAGCTCGGCTACGACTCCGTGTGGGTCAGCGATCACGTGGTGGTGCCCCACGCCAACGTCGTGAATTTCGGGGAAACCGTCTACGACCCGCTGGTGACACTCGGTGTGGTGGCCGGCGCCACCAGTCGTGTGCGTCTGGGCACCACGGTGCTCATCGTGCCGTACCGCAACGCGGTCGTCGCCGCCAAGATGGTCTCCTCGCTCGATGCGCTGAGCGGCGGCCGGGTCGTGCTGGGCATCGGCGCGGGCTGGGTCGCCGCCGAGAGCGCGGCGCTCGGTGTCCCGTTCGCCGAGCGTGGCCCGATGACCGATGAATATCTGCGGGCGATGCAGGAGCTGTGGACCGCCGAAGCGCCGTCGTTCGCCGGCACGTACACGCAGTTCAGCGGGCTCACCTTCCAGCCCAAGCCCGTGCAGAAGCCGTACCCGCCGATCTGGGTCGGCGGCCACAGCCGGGCCGCGCTGCGCCGCACGGTCGAGATCGGCGCCGCGTGGCATCCGATCAATCGTCCGCCGGCCGAGCTGCGCGCGGGCCAGGCGGAGATCGCGCGACTCTGTCAGGCCCGCGGCCGCGCGACGGCGCCGGCGCTCACGCTGCGCAACGACATCCGCGTGCTGCATTCGGGCCAGAGCGTGCCGGCCTCATCGCACGGTGGACGCGTGATGGCCGGCGAGCCGGCGGCGCTGGTGGAACAGATCGGCGAGCTGGCCGGCTGCGGCGTCGAGCACCTGGTGCTGGAGTTCCTGGCCGCCGACGGCCGTGAGCTCGACGAGCAGCTGACGACCTTCGCCGAGCGCGTGCGGCCTCAGCTGGCGTGAGCCCCGAGTCCGCTCCTCGGATGGCCGCGCGCCGTAGCGGCAGCGGCCCAGACCTCGTCCTCTTCCACGGCGGGATGGGCTCGTGGCGCCACTGGATCCGCAACGTCGAGCCGCTCTCAAGACACTTCACGGTGCACGCGCTCGATCACCCCTCCTATGGTGATTCCGCCCGCGTGCCGCGCGAGACGACCGGCGCGGCCTATCTCGATCTGATGCACGAGCTGATCGTCGAGATGTTTCCGGGCGCCACGCCGCTACGGTTCGCGGGCTTCTCGTTCGGCGGCGCCATCGCCACCCATCTGGCCCGGCGACTCGCCCCGCGCGTGTCCCACCTGTGCCTCATCTCGCCCGGCGGCTTCCCGACGCGGCGCTTCGGCGAGCGCCCCATCCGCAGCTATCGCGAAGCCGGTGACGACTCAGCGCTGTTCCGCGAGATCTGTCGCCACAACCTGCTCGTCAACATGCTCAGCGATGAGTCCAGCGTCACCGAGGACACGCTGGACATCCAGGTCGACAACGTCCGCGGCACGCGCTTCGACAGTCGCAAGGTGAGCGGCGGCGGCACGCTGCTGGACGATCTCGCACATCTCAAGTGCAAGATCCGCCTGCTCTGGGGCGAGCGAGACGACTCGGCCTTTCGCCCTGCTCGGCTCCTGATCGGCGAAATCCGCGGGGCCGTGGGCGACCTCGACCTGCACCGGATTCCCGCGGCCGGCCACTGGTCGGCGTACGAGAACGCGCCCGAGGTCAATCGCCTGCTGATCGAGTTCTTCTCGAGCGACCCATGATTGCCGTCGAGCGACACATGAAAGGATGCGTGCCATGAAGATCAAGCGGGTCGAGCACGTCGCCATCGCGGTGCAGTCGCTGGCCCAGTCCATCGATCTGCTGAAGAACACGTTCGGGCTGGCGCTGGAGTACGAGGAGCAGATCGGCCAGACCCGTCTGGCCATGCTGCCGGTCGGCGAGACGTACATTGAGCTGCTCGAGGGCCAGGGGCCCGAGTCCGGGGTGTCCAAATGGATGACCGATCACGGCCCCGGCCTCTTCCACATCTGCTTCGAGGTCGAGGACATCGATGGCGCCCTGGCCGAGCTCAAGGGCAAGGGCGTCAAGCTGCGCGACGAGACTCCGCGCATCGGCCATGGCGGCGCCCGCATCGCCTTCATCGATCCGTCCGCGACCGGCAACGTCCTGATCGAGCTGGCTGAGCTGCCGGCCGGCCACGGCGCGGCCGCGTGAGCCCGCGGAGCTTACAGGATGCGCCGGCTGTGAGCCGTCGGCGCCTCGTGGCCTGAAAGGCGGCGGGCGACGTCATCGGCGCTCGGATATAGTACGGATGTCGTGACAAATCGCTCGCTCTTCTATGGCTGGTGGGTCGTCGCGGCCTTCTGCGTCACCACGTTCATCTCCACCGGCATCCGGCACGCGGTGGGGCCGTTCCTCAAGCCGATCGTGGCCGACCTCAACCTCGATCGCGCCAGCTTCTCGCTCGTCATCGCGGTGAGCCTGTTCCTCTACGGCGTCTTCATGCCGCTGGCGGGCATGGCGCTCGACCGGTTCAGCGTGCGGGTCGTCACCTCGGTCGGCACGGTGCTGCTGGTCGGCGCGCTGCTCCTCACGGCGATGGTGCACAACTACTGGCAGTTCATGGTCGTCTACGGCGTGCTCGTGCCGATCGGGCTGGCCGGCACCGGACCCGTGATCGCCTCCGGCGTCGTCGCGCGGTGGTTCAGCAAGCGCCGAGGGACTGCGCTCTCCGTGCTCGGCAGCGCCTCGATGACCGGCATGAGCCTGCTCGTCCCCGCGGTGACCTGGCTGATTCTCACCGGCGGATGGCGAATGACGTACGTGTACCTCGCCGCCGCGGTCGTCGTGCTGGTCTTGCCGCTCTGCCTGCTGGTGCTGCGCGACTCACCGGAGTCCGTGGGCCTGACGCCCGACGGCATCCCCCTGAAGCCCGGCACCACCGCGCCCCCCGTCGAGCGAGTCACCGCCGCCGAGGCGCTGCAGACGCTGGCATTCTGGCAGCTGGCCGGCTCCTTCTTCACGTGCGGCTTCTCGATGAGCCTGCTCTCGGCGCACGGCATCCCGATGCTCACGGATCACGGCTACACGCCGATGTTTGCCTCGTGGGCGATGGGCGTGCTGGGCGGCTCCAGCATCGGCTTCACCGTGATGCTCGGCGCGCTCTCCGATCGCTTCGGCCGGCGGCCGGTGCTGGCCACGATCTACGCCGGCCGCATCCTGATCTTCGGCGGACTGTTCCTCATCCGGGACAATCCGATCGCGATCCTGGCGGTGGCGGTGTTCGGCGGAATCACGCTGGCCGGCACCGGCTCGATGACCTCGGCCCTCACCGCGGACATCTACGGACGCTTCTCGGTGAGCTCGGTCTTCGGCCTGATCTTCCTGGTACACCAGACGGGCTCGGCGCTCGGCTCCTCGCTGGCGGGGCTGCTGTTCGAGCGGACCGGCGGCTACGGCGCGGCCTACGCGATGGCCTGCGTGCTGCTCCTGGGCGCCGCGATCGTCGCCCTCAACATCGACAAGGGCGCGCGCCGGATCTGGCGCGCCGCCACCGCCTCGGCGACCAGCTAGACTGGCGGAGCGTCTCCTTCGACGACTCGCGCGTCCAGCGCGGGACTACTCGATCACATGATCCGCCTGCAGGAGCACCGCGGGGGGAATCGTCAGGCCGAGCGCTCGGGCCGTCTTGAGGTTGATGACGAAGTCGAACTTCGTCGGCTGCTCGATGGGGAGGTCGGCGGGCTTGGCGCCCTTGAAGATCCGGTCGATGTACACGGCGCCGCGGCGGTAGACGGTCGGCAGGTTTGGTCCGTAGGCGATGAACCCACCCGCCTCGGCAAGGTCCCGGTAGATCGAGACCAGCGCGAGCGAATGGCGTCTCGCGAGGTCGGCGAGCTGCGCGCGCTGTTTCGTCATCGCGCCATCGTCCATCACGAAGACCGCTTCGGTCCGCGCGCCGGTCGCCGTCCGAAAGGCGCCGGGGAGCTCGCCCGGATCCCGGATCGGCAGGCGCATGAATCGAAGTCCTAGCTCCAGGCTCCGCCGCTCGGTCTCCGTCACCACCAGCAGCGCGCCGGGGTTGTCCGCCTGATAGAGCGATGCAACCCGGGAGATGCTGGGCGCGACCTCGTGGAGCAGCTGAACCCCCTTCGCGCCGAGCTCGTCCGGCATGAAGCTCAGCCCGGTCACGTTGCCGCCCGGGCGAGCGAGACTCGCCACGAGCCCCTGACCGACGGGATCGGCCGCTCGCATGATCACGATGGGGACGACTGACGTCGCATTCTTGGCGGCCCGGACCGCCGGCGTATTCACGGCCACGATCACGCCGACCTTGAGCCGCAGGAGCTCGTCGACGAGCGCGGGAAGCCGGTCAGCCCGCCCGGCCGCGTTTCGCACCTCGATGGTCGTGTTCCGACCTTCGACGTAGCCGAGCCGCTGCAGCTCGTCCCGGAGATCCTCCAGCAGGTCGGGCTGCAAGTCCTGAGCGAGGACACCGATTCGATACGTCGGCGGCTGGGCCGCGGTCGTGGCGGCACCCAGCACCAGGAGAAAGGCCGCCAGACAGGCGAGCCCTGCGAGAGCGGGCTTCGTGGGCGTTCGTCCGCGGACGGGGATTCGGCGCACCGGAGTGGCGTGAGCTTAACACGTCTGGTCGAGGTCACCGCTCCGGGCGATACTGCGACTTTCCGAAGCGCCGGGGATTGGGGGGCCCGCTCGGGGCCCCCCATGTAGTCAAGGTCGCCTTTTGCGGCCGGCGTAGATCTCCTGCATCTCCTTCTCGGCCCAGGCGATCGCCTGGTCGGCGGTCATCTTGCCGGTCGCGTGCTGCGCGAACATGTCCGGGAGGATGTAGAGGTCCCACACCTGCTGCGACGCCGCGGTGACCGGGCCCGGCCAGGAGGGGGGGACCGATACCTTGGCGATCTCCGGAATGAACCGGTACTGCTTGTCGCTCTTGTACACGGGGTGCTTCATCAGATTCGTCAGAAACGGCATATTGAACCCGTGGCCCGCTTCCACCCATTTGGCCTGGTTGTCCGGCTGGAAGTGGTAGCGCAGGAACTCCTTCGCCAACTCCTGGTTCTTCGAGAAGTTCCAGATCCCGACGCACCAGAAGCCGGTGGTCGCCTTGCGGTCGACCGGGCCCTTCGGCGTGTTGACGTGGTCGATGACCTCCGCGATCTCCTTCTGCGACCCCGGGACCAGCACCTTGTCCTTCTTGGCCGACTCGTAGGCACTGATCGGGTTGTGGATGGCGATGCACTTGCCGGCGTTCAGGCAGCGGTTGTTGCTGGCGTCGTCCCACGCGACGACCTCGGGATCCATGGCCTCGGTGTAGAGACGCTTGACGAAGTCCATGGCCGCCCGCGTCTCCTTCGAGTTGATGGTGACCGTCTTGCCGTCCTTGCCGACGTAGGAGCCTCCGTACGACCAGAGGATCGAGAGCAGCGTGACATTGGCGTCGCCGCTGTGGCCCATGGCGGTGCCAAACGGATGCCCGATGGCCTTGCCCTTCTTGCCGATGCGCAGCCAGTCCTCCCAGGTATCAGGGTTCTTCTCGCCGATCTGCTCCAGCAGGTCGGTGCGCACCGCCATCGGAAACGGCGGCTGCCACCACGGCAGCAGCTTCCACTTGCCGCGGATGAGGTAGTCGTTGGGATTCAGCCACCCGCCGCTCTTCGGCGCAACGTCGGTGGCCAGGTCGTTCAGGTCGGCCAGATAGTCAAAGTAGAGGTCGGCGTCGCCGAGACCGGGGCCCAGCGCGGTGAGATCGTGACCGGAGCGTGACTGCACCTCGGCGGCCTTCTTGGTCTGCAGCTGGAGGTGGGCGATGATGTCGAGCCGCACCTTGACCTTGTTCTTGGCGCCCCACTCCTCGAACTGCCGCTTGAGCTCCTTGTCGGTGTCGGGCACGAAGCTGGCGACCGACAGGAACGTGAGCTCGCGCGTCTGGGCGAAGGCCGGCGCCCGGCCGGCGGCCAGGATGCCGGCGACGCCGGCCGAAGTGCCGAGGAACTGGCGCCGGCTCACGCCATGCGACGACCGGGTGATTGGAGCGGACACTCTCGCCATGATTCGCCTCCTCTACTTGACGGCCCCCGCCGTCAATCCCGACACGTAGTAGTCCAGGAAGAAGACGTACGCCACCACGATGGGGAGCGAGCCAATGCAGGCGCCCGCCATCAGCCCGCCCCAGTAGTAGATGTCGCCACGGATGAGCTCCGAGAACACGCCAACCGTCATGGTCTTCAGCTCGGCGGGCGAGACGAAGACCAACGCGTAGAGGAATTCGTTCCAGGACAGCGTGAAGGCGAACAGCGCGGCGCAGATCACGCCGGGGATCGCCACCGGCAGCAGGATCTTCACCAGCGTCTGCAACCGGTTGCAACCGTCGAGCATCGCGCACTCCTCGATCTCCTTCGGCACCGTGCGGAAGTAGCCCATGAGCAGCCACGTGCAGAAGGGAACGAGGAACGTCGGGTAGGTCACGACCAGCGACCACAGGCTGTCGGACAGCCCCAGGCGCGCCACCACCGTGCTGAGCGGCAGGAACAGCAGCGACGGCGG
>Ga0075428_100001996_pt1 | contig 21997 bp, 15 predicted proteins | sample RhiMetdeltSRZDD2_FD_75291 | JGI IMG/M metagenome (GOLD analysis project Ga0075428, IMG submission 75291) | Populus rhizosphere microbial communities from Tennessee, USA - Rhizosphere MetaG P. deltoides SRZDD2 | ecosystem: Host-associated > Plants > Roots > Rhizosphere > Soil | place: USA... | reverse complement strand
AAGGGCGAGTCGCCGCTGCTCGGCCGCCCGCGCCGGCGCTAGGCCTGCCGCATGGGCGAGCCGCTGATCGAGGTGCGCGACCTCTGGCGCGTGTACGAGCTCGAGGGCAGCTCCGTCGCCGCGCTCCAGGGCGTCGACCTCGAGATCGGCCGCGGCGAGAGCGTGGCAGTGATGGGGGCCTCGGGCTCGGGAAAGTCCACGCTGCTCAACGTGCTCGGCTGCCTCGACCGCCCGACCCGCGGCCTCTACCGGCTGGCGGGCCGCGACGCCTCGGCGCTCTCGTCCGACGCGCGCGCCGGGCTGCGCAACCGCGAGATCGGCTTCGTGTTCCAGAGCTTCAACCTGCTGCCGCGCACGAGCGCGCTCGAGAACGTCGAGCTGCCGCTCGTCTACGCCGGGGCGGCCGCGCCCGAGCAGCGCTCGCGCGCCCGCGATGCGCTGCGGCAGGTGGGGCTCGAGGGCCGCGAGGCGCACCTGCCCTCGCAGCTCTCGGGCGGCCAGCAGCAGCGCGTCGCGATCGCGCGCGCGCTCGTGAACCGGCCCGGGCTGCTCCTCGCCGACGAGCCGACCGGGAACCTCGACAGCCGCTCGAGCGCCGAGATCCTGGAGATCTTCCGCCAGCTCACCGAAGAGCAGGGGCTCACGCTGCTCGTCGTGACGCACGACGCCGAGGTCGCCGCCTCCTTCCGCCGCGTGATCCGCTTCCGCGACGGCGCGATCGTCGCGGACGAGCGCCGATGAGGGCCGTGCTGCGCATGGCGGTGCGCGCGGCGCTGCGGGCGCTGCGCCGCAACAAGCTGCGCTCGGCGCTCACCATGCTCGGGATCGTGATCGGCGTCGGCGCCGTGATCGCGATGGTGAGCATCGGCCAGGGCGCCGACGCCGAGGTGCAGCGGCAGATCCGGAGCCTCGGCACCAACATGCTCGTGCTCGTGCCCGGCGCGACGACGAGCGCGGGCGTGCGCTCGGGCTGGGGTGGCGTCTCGACGCTCACCGCGTCCGACGCGCGCGCGATCGAGAGCGAGGTCCCGGAGATCGCCGAGGCCGCCTGGATCAAGCGCAAGATCACCCAGGTCGTGCAGGCCGAGCGCAACTGGTCGACGCTGGTGCAGGGCGCGACCCCCTCCTACCTCGCGGTGCGCGGCTGGCCGCTCGCCGCCGGCACCTTCTTCGGGCAGCGCGACGAGGACGGGGCCGCCCGCGTCGCCGTGCTCGGCCAGACGGTCGTCGACCAGCTCTTCGCCCCGGGCGAGGACCCGCTCGGGGCGAGCATCCGCGTCGAGGGCGTCACCTTCCGCGTGATCGGCGTGCTCGAGCGCATCGGGCAGAACACCTTCGGGCAGGACCAGGACGACGTCGTCGTGATCCCCTTCTCGACGGCCGAGCGGCGGGTGATCGGCAGCGAGTTCCTCGGCAGCGTCGACATGATCTTCGCCAAGACGACGGGGCTCGACGCCGTCGCCCCGGCGACGGAGCGCATCCAGGCGCTGCTGCGCCAGCGCCACCGCATCCCGCCGGGCCGCGACGACGACTTCACCGTCCGCGACCTCTCCGACATGGCGCGCGCCTCGCAGGAGACGAGCCGGGTGATGACGAACCTCCTGCTCTCGGTCGCCTCGATCTCGCTGCTCGTCGGCGGCATCGGGATCATGAACATCCTGCTGGTCTCGGTCACCGAGCGCACGCGCGAGATCGGGATCCGCATGGCGGTGGGCGCCCGCGGCCGCGACATCCTGCTGCAGTTCCTCGTCGAGGCCACCGCCCTGGCGCTCGCGGGCGGGCTCGTGGGCGCGGCGCTCGGCATCGCCTCCGCGGGGCTGCTCTCGGCGCTCGCCGGCTGGCCCACCCTGGTCGCGCCGTCGACGGTCGTCGGCTCGGTGCTCTTCGCCGGCGCGGTCGGGACCTTCTTCGGCTTCTACCCGGCGCGGCGCGCCGCCCGTCTCGACCCGATCGCCGCGCTGCGCTGGGAGTAGGCGCGCCGGCGCACTATCCTGCGCCGCCTCGATGCACGAAGGCAGCCGCCGCGCGATCGTCGCCGCATTCCTCGCGAACCTCGGGATCGCCGTCACGAAGCTGCTCGCCTTCCTGGCGACCGGCGCCGCGTCGATGCTGGCCGAGGCGGTGCACTCGCTCGCCGACACCGGCAACCAGGGCCTGCTGCTGCTCGGGGCGCGGCTCGCGGGCCGCGAGGCCACGGCCGAGCACCCCTTCGGCTACGGACGCGAGCGCTACTTCTGGGCCTTCGTCGTCGCGCTCGTGCTCTTCAGCCTCGGCGCGGTCTTCGCGGTGGCCGAGGGGATCGCGAAGCTGCGCGATCCGCACGAGCTCAGCGACCCGTTCTGGGCGATCGGCGTGCTCCTCGTCGCGATCGCGCTCGAGGCCTGGTCGCTGCGCACCGCCGTCCGCGAGGCGAACCAGGTGCGCGGCCGCCAGAGCTTCGCGCGCTTCGTACGCGCGACGAAGAGCCCCGAGCTCCCGGTCGTGCTGCTCGAGGACGTCGGCGCGATGCTCGGGCTCGCCTTCGCGCTCGCGGCGGTGTCGCTCGCCGTCCTGACCGGCGACGCGCGCTGGGACGCGGGCGGGAGCATCGCGATCGGCCTCCTGCTCGGCGTGATCGCCTGGGTGCTCGCGCGCGAGATGCGCAGCCTCCTGCTCGGCGAGTCCGCGTCGGACGAGACCGAGCTCTCGATCCGCGAGGCGCTGGGCGCGAGCGCCGAGATCGGCCGCGTGATCCACCTGCGCACGCTCCACCTCGGGCCCGAGGAGCTCCTGGTCGCGACCAAGGTCGAGTTCCAGGCCTCGCTCTCGCAGGCGGAGCTCGCCCGGGCGATCGACGCCGCCGAGGCGCGCATCCGGGCGCGCGTCCCCGAGGCGCGCTTCATCTTCGTCGAGCCCGACGTCCACCGCGCCGCGCCCGCGGCCGGCTGAGCCCCGAACGCCCGGCGCGACGACGCGTCCCTGCCGCCGCGTTGCCGTGATCCCGGGCACGTCCGCCCTCCGCGCGGAGGCCGACCGCTTGGCCTGGCCCGCACGCGGGCCGGGGGTGCGTCATGGAATCGCTCTACTTCTGGCCCGAGAGCCCCGGGCTCTCGCTGCTCGCGCTCTGGGTCCTCTCCGTGCTCTTCCTCTGGGCCGCGCGCGAGCCGATGCTGCAGGTGATGCGCGGCCTCGGGCGCAGCCTTGAGAGCGGACTCGCGTCGGTCGGCGACTGGTGCCGGGAGGCGGCGGCGCGCCAGGAGGCACGCTCGCGCGAGGTGCTGCTCGCGGCGGGCGAGCTCGAGCTGCACGGGCGCATGGAGCGCGAGCTCCAGCGCATCGACGCGAGCTTCACCGAGAAGCTCGGCAACTACGCGTCGCTGCATCGCCGCCTCGACGACCTGCTGCTGCGGCTCGACGGCGACTACCAGCGCTGCGGCGACGCGCCGCCCGAGGCGCCGGGGTGGACGGGGGCGGTGGAGGCGGTCTCGGCGATCCCCGCCGCGGCGGACCCGAACGTGCAGAAGGTGCTCGCGGGGATCCGCGACTCGCTCGACGAGGCCGCGAAGCGCGCGCTCGCGGTCCACCGCGAGGAGACGGCCAAGCGCCATCGCCTGCTCGGGCGCATGCGCCCCGAGTGGAAGGAGGTGCGCGGGCTGCTCGCGCGGATGCAGGACGTGGTCTCCCGCAGCCTGCGCGTGACGGCGCGCGTCGACCGCTGCGTCGACGAGTTCCAGGCGCTCGTCGGCGCGCGCGCCGGGGGCGCGCAGGCGCTCTCCTTCTCGCCGTGGAAGCCGTTCCTCGTCTCGCTCCTCGTGCTCGCGATCGCCCTCGGCGGCGCCTTCATCAACTTCCAGCTGATCGCGCTGCCGATGTCGGAGCTCGTGCCGGCGGGCGCGCGCATCGGCGGCGTCCCGGTCGCGACGGTGGCCGCGCTCGTGATCGTGCTGATGGAGACGGCGGTCGGGATCTTCGTGATGGACATGCTCGAGATCACCGACCTGTTCCCGAAGCTCGCGAGCCTCACCGTCGGGCGGCGGCGCCTGATCCTCGGCGTCGGTCTCGCCGGGCTCTTCTTCCTCGCGGGGGTCGAGAGCTCGCTGGCGGTGCTGCGCGAGCAGATCGTCGAGGCCGACGCGGCGCTGAAGCTGTCGCTCGCCGGCGCGGCCGACGGCGTGGTCGCGGCGCCGGCGCGCTCGTCGATCCCGGTCGCGGGGCAGGCGGTGCTGGGCTTCGTGCTGCCCTGGATCCTCGCGATGGTCGCGATTCCGCTCGAGAGCCTGCTCGACAGCTCGCGGCTCCTGGGCGCGCGGCTCGGCGTCGTGCTGCTGCACGGCCTCGGGCACGCCGCCGGCGCGCTCGCGCACGGCGCGCGCGCCCTCACCGTCGCGGGTCCGAGCCTCTACGACGTGTACGTGAGCCTGCCGCTGCGCGCCGAGCGGATGCTGCGCGGCGACGATCCACCGCGCCGCGGTCCGGCGACCTCCGCGGAGCGCCGCGCCGAGACGGGAGTCGCCTGATGCGCGCCCCCGCGGCCCTCGCCCTCCTCGCCGCCTGGGCGCTCCTCGCGGGCTGCTCCGACGCGCGGCGCTACGACCAGGCGATCGGCGTGCTGATCGACGTCTCCGGCACCTACGCCGACCAGCGCGAGGAGAGCGTGCGCGTGATCAAGCGCGAGGTGATCCCGAACATGATCCCGGGCGACACGCTCTTCGTCGCGCGCATCGACAGCGAGAGCTACGACCGGGAGAACGTCGAGGCGCTGCTCACGCTCGACCGCCGGCCCTCGCACGCGAACGCGCAGAAGCTCGAGATTGCGCGCCGCCTCGACGCCTTCGCCACCCGGCCGCTCTCGGCGGCGCACACCGACATCCCCGGCGCGATCATGCTCGCGTCGGAGTACCTCGGCGAGACGGCCGCCGGCAGCCGCGTGCTGCTGATCTTCAGCGACATGCAGGAGGACCTGCCGCGCGGCGAGGTGCGCCGCCTCGACGAGCAGGAGCTCGCCGGCACGCGCGTCGTCGCGATGAACGTGAAGCGCCTCGGCCGCGACCAGGCCGACCCCGGGACCTACCGCGTGCGCATGGACGGCTGGGGCGAGCGGCTCGCCGCAGCCGGCGCGGCGGAGTGGCGGATGTTCCAGGACCCGGGGAAGCTGCCCGAGTACCTCGCCGCATCGCGCTGAGGCGATCTCTCCCGTAGTGATTTCACCCCTCCGTGTCGACCCCGGCCGCAGTTGACAGGCGGTCGCGGCGCGGCGATGCTCCGCGTACCCTGAAAGTCGACTTCGAGTCACTTTCCTGGAACGGGCGAGGGTCGCCTCGCTGCCCGAAGGTGCTTTCCCTACCTTGGGCGGCGTCGCCGCCCAAGGCCCGTGGAGAATCCCATTGACGCTCTGGCTCCACGGACTCGGACACTTCCACCCCGAGAACGAGATCACCAACCGCTTCCTCGAGGAGCTCGACATCGGGACGAACGACGCGTGGATCCTGGAGCGCGTCGGCATCCGCTCGCGGCGCACGAGCCTGCCGCTCGAGTACATCCGCGAGACGCGCAACCGCGACCTGCGCGCCGCCTCGGAGGCGACCTGCTACACGACCGCCGCGCTCGGCGCACGCGCCGCGCGGCTCGCGATCGCGCGGGCGGGCATCGACCCGGCCCAGATCGGCCTCGTGATCTCGGGCTCCTCCGCGCCGGACTTCCTCTCGCCGGCCGACGCCTGCAACGTCGCGCGCGAGCTCGGCCTCGAGGTGCCGGCCTTCGACGTGAACTCGGCCTGCACGAGCTTCCTCGCGCAGATGCACCTGCTCTTCCTGATGGACCCGATGCGCGCGCCCGACTTCGCGCTGCTCGTCGCGCCCGACAGCCTGACCAAGACGGTCGACTACTCCGACCGCTCGGCCGCGGTGCTCTGGGGCGACGCCGCGGCGGCGGCGGTGGTCTCGACCCGGGTGCCCGGCCGCGCGCGGGTGATCGACGCGACGCTCGACAGCCGCCCGTCCGGCGGCGACAAGGTGGTCGTACCGCGCACCAGCTTCTTCGCGCAGGACGGCCGCACCGTGCAGGCCTTCGCGATCCGCCAGACCGTCGGCTGCTACGAGCGCCTGCGCGCGGCGCACGCGCGCGAGGACCGGCCGCTGCACTTCGTCGGCCACCAGGCGAACCTGCGCATGCTCGAGAACGTGTGCCGGCGCTGCGAGATCCCGCCGGAGCGCCACCACTGCAACGTCGAGTGGTACGGCAACACCGGCGCGGCGAGCTCGGCGACGGTGCTCTCGATGGGCTGGGAGAAGTGGCAGCCGCAGGACGACGTCGCGGTGGTCGGCGTCGGCGCCGGGCTCACCTGGGCCTCCTACTTCCTGCGCTTCGGGGACGCGCCGTGAAGTACGCCGAGTTCCTCGCCGCCGGGAGCTTCGACCAGCAGCAGCTGCTCGCCTTCGCGCACGGCACGCTCGTCGACGACGCGCCCGAGACGTTCACCGCGCGTCTCCCCGCGCCGCCGATGCTGATGCTCGACCGCGTCGTCGAGATCTCGCGCCGCGGGAGCCGCGGACGGGTCGTCGCCGAGCGCGACGTGCGCCTCGACGACTGGTTCTTCCAGTGCCACTTCCTGAACGACCCGGTGCAGCCCGGCTGCCTCGGCGTCGACGCGGTGTGGCAGCTGCTCGGCTTCTACTGCAACTGGGCGGGCGGGCTCGGCTCGGGTCGCGCGCTCGGCTGCGGCGAGATCGAGTTCTTCGGGCAGATCCGCCCGCACGACCGCGTCGTGCGCGTCGAGATCGAGGTGCGCCGCTACGCCGAGCTGCCCGAGTCGGGCTCGGCGATCGCGATCGGCGACGCGACGCTCTCCGTCGACGGCGAGCCGATCTACACGATCGCGCGCGCGAAGACGGGCCTGTTCCGCGACATCGCCTATCGCGGCTACCCGAACCCCTCGGCGCTCGGCCGCGGCGGGAGGATGGAGCGATGAGCGCGGGCCTCTCCGCCGCGGAGGTGCTGGCCCGGCTGCCGCAGCAGGAGCCCTTCCGCTTCGTCGACGAGATCCTCGAGCTCGACGACGACCACGTGGTCGCCGCCTACCGCTGGCGCCCGGAGGCGGAGTTCTACCGCGGGCACTTCCCCGGCAACCCGGTGACGCCCGGGGTGCTGCTGGTCGAGTCGATGGCGCAGGCCGCCGTCGTCTCGCTCGGGATCTACCTGCTCGAGAAGGAGCTCAAGGCGGAGGCCCACAAGCTCGTCACGCTCTTCACCGACGTGAACGTCGAGTTCAGCGGCATGGTGCGCCCGGGCGACCGCGTGCTGATCCACGGCCGGAAGCTCTTCTTCCGCCGCCGCAAGCTCCGCTCGGAGGCGGAGATGCGCCTCGAGGACGGGACCCTCGTGTGCTCGGGGACGCTCTCCGGCATGGGAGTACCCGCATGAGCCGACGCGTGGTGGTGACGGGCCTCGGCGTGATCGCGCCGAACGGCAACGGCCTCGCCGAGTTCGAGCAGGCCCTGCGCAAGGGCAAGTCGGGGATCCGCCGCCACGCGGCGATGGAGGCCTCGGGCTTCGCCTGCCGCGTCGCCGGCGCGCCCCAGGGCGTGGACGAGCTCGCGGCGGCGACCTTCGAGCCCGACGAGCTGCTCGCGATGAACTCGAGCCAGCGCTTCTGCTCGCTCGCCGCGGTCGACGCCTGGCGCGACGCGGGGCTCCCGCTCCCCGAGCGCGGCGACGACCGCGTCGACTGGGAGACGGGCGCGATCCTCGGCACGGGCATCGGCGGCATGGACACCGTCGCGGACCGCATCGTCCCCTTCGTGAACGAGAAGAGGGTGCGCCGGCTCGGCTCGACGGCCGTGGAGCAGTGCATGTCGAGCGGCGTCTCCGCGCGCGTCTCCGGCCTGCTCGCGCTCGGCAACCAGGTCACGACCAACTCGAGCGCGTGCAGCACCGGCGTCGAGGCGGTGGCGCTGGGGCTCGAGCGCATCCGCCGCGGCCAGGCGACGCGCATGGTCTGCGGCGGCTCCGAGGGCGAGAGCCACTACATCTGGGCGGGCTTCGACGCGATGCGCGTGCTCTGCCGCGGCTTCAACGACGAGCCCGAGAAGGCCTCGCGCCCGCTCTCGGCGAGCGCGGGCGGCTTCGTGCCGGGCGCTGGCGCCGGCGTGCTCGTGCTCGAGAGCCTCGACTCGGCGCGCGCGCGCGGCGCGCACATCCACGCCGAGGTGCTCGGCTCCGCGGTCAACTGCGGCGGCCACCGCAGCGGCGGCTCGATGACGGCGCCCAACCCCGTCGGGGTGCGGCGCTGCGTCCGCGAGGCGCTCGCCGACGCCGGCGTCTCGGGCCGCGACGTCGACCTCGTGAACGGCCACCTCACCGCGACCGGCGCCGACCCCTCCGAGGTCGCGTCCTGGTCGGCCGCGCTCGAGCGCCCGCCGGCGGACTTCCCGACGCTCACGGCGACCAAGTCGATGATCGGCCACACGCTCGGCGCCGCCGGCGCGATCGAGTGCGTCGCCACGCTCCTGATGCTGCGCGGCCGCTTCGCGCATCCCTGCCTCAACAGCGAGGACCTGCATCCCGAGATCGAGCCCTTCGCGGCGTCGATCCCCCACGAGGAGCGCGAGCTCCCCGAGGCGCGGGTCGCGGTGAAGGCGGGCTTCGGCTTCGGCGACGTGAATGCCGCCGTCGTCTTCCGGTCGTGGAACGCTTGAGCGGCATCGCCGCCGCAGGAGGAGCTGGCATGGAACGCAAGGAGATCTTCGAGAAGGTGGTGAAGATCCTCACCCCGCACGTCAAGAACCAGGCCGCGCTGGCCACGGTCACCGACTCGACGCACATCCTCGACGACCTCAAGGTGAACTCGGCTCGCCTCGTCGACGTCGTGCTCGCGTTCGAGGACGAGTTCGACATCGAGATCCCGGACGAGGACGTCGACTCGGTGAACACGGTCGGCGACTGCGTCCGGCTCGTCGCCGAGAAGCTGGGCTGAGACGAGGTCTTGGCGGCGGAGGCGCTCTCGCTTCGCGAGCGCGCGCGGCTCCTGGTCCAACGCGAGGTCGGGCGGGTCCTCTCGCCGATCTGGGTGCCGTTCGTCGTCGCGTTGATGCGCTTCGGCATGGGCTGGCGCATCGAGGGCCTCCCCGAGGCGCGCCGCGCCTACCGCAAGCTGTGGGGCGGGTCGCGCCACGGCGTGATCGTCTGCGCCAACCACCTGACGATGGTCGACTCGTTCATGATCGCCTGGGCGCTGGCCCCTCCGTGGTGGTACGTGCTGCACTACCGCTCGCTGCAGTGGAACACGCCCGAGCGGGAGAACTTCGCCCGCACCCTCGCGATGCGCGCCGCGATCTTCGTGGCGAAGTGCATCCCGGTGCGCCGCGGCGGCGACCGCCGCGAGGTGGGGAAGGTGCTCGCGCGCATCACCTGGCTGCTCTCGCGCGGCGAGGCGGGGCTGATGTTCCCGGAAGGGGGCCGCAGCCGCAGCGGCCGCGTCGACCTCATGGCGAGCACCTACGGCGTGGGGCGGATCGCGCGCGCGGTGCCCGGGCTGCGCGTGCTCTGCGTCTACCTGCGCGGCGAGGGCCAGACGACCTGGTCGGACTTCCCGGCGCGCGGCGAGCGCTTCCGCGTGCGCGTCGAGGAGCTCGAGCCGAAGAGCGACCACGGCGGCCTGCGCGGATCGCTCGAGGTGAGCCGCCAGATCCTCGCGAAGCTCGGCGACATGGAGCGGGAGCACTTCGATGCTCGGCGATGACCTCGTCGACCTCGGCGATCCCGAGGTGCGTCCCGGCGCGTCGCACCCGCGCTTCGACGCGCGGGTCTTCGCCGCGAGCGAGCGCGCCTGGCTCGACGCGAGCGAGGCGCCCGGACTGGCGCGCTGGTCGCTCTGGGCGGCGAAGGAGGCCGCCTACAAGCGCGCGCGCCGCCTCGACCCCGCCGCGCGCTTCCACCCCCGCCGCTTCGTCGTGGCGCTGGAGCCCGACGGGCGCCGCGGGCGCGTCGACGGGCCCGGCGGCGAGGCCCGGGTGCGGCTCGAGCGCGAGGGCGACGCGCTGCATGCGGTCGCGTTCGGGAGCCCCGCGGAGGAGCCGCGGATCGCGCGCGGCGTGGCCGGGCTCGCGGCCGGCGAGGACCCCTCGCTCGCGGCGCGCGCGCTGGCGCTGCGGCGCTGCGCGGAGCGCCTCGGCGCCCGCGCCGACGAGCTCCGCGTCGATCGCGAGGAGCGCATCCCCGCGCTGCGCCTCCCCGACGGCCGTTCGCTCGCGCTCTCGCTCTCGCACCACGGCCGCTTCGTCGCCTTCGCGGGAGCGCTCGCGTGAGCGCGCGCGGAGGCATCCGCCGGCTCGCGATCGTGAACCGCGGCGAGGCCGCCATGCGCTGCATCCGCGCGGTGAAGGCGCTGCGCGCCGAGGAGGGCTCGGACCTCCAGGCGATCGCCCTCTACACCGCGTCGGATCGCGACGTCCCCTTCGTGCGCCACGCCGACGCGGCGCTCGAGATCTCCTCGGAGCGCGGCGAGGTGGCGGCGTACCTCGACCACGAAGGAGTGCTCGCCGCGCTGCGGCGCTGCCACGCCGACGCGGTGTGGCCCGGCTGGGGCTTCGTCGCCGAGGACCCGGTCTTCGTCGAGAAGCTCGAGGCCGCCGGCATCCGCTTCCTCGGCCCCTCGCCGTCCGCGATGCGGCAGCTCGGCGACAAGATCGCCTCGAAGGAGATCGCGGAGCGCGAGTCGGTGCCGGTGAGCCCCTGGAGCGGCGCCGCCCTCGCCGACGCGGAGGACGCGCTGCGCCACGCGCGCCGGATCGGCTTCCCGGTGGTGGTGAAGGCCTCGGCCGGCGGCGGCGGCCGCGGCATCCGCGTCGTCGACGCGCCGGAGCAGCTCCCCGAGGCCTTCCGAGCCGCGCGCTCCGAGGCGGCGGCCGCCTTCGGCGACGACCGGCTCTTCGTCGAGCGCAAGGTCGTCGGCGGCCGCCACGTCGAGGTGCAGATCGCGGCGGACCTGCACGGCCACGTCGTCGCCGTCGGCTGCCGCGACTGCTCGGTGCAGCGGCGCCACCAGAAGGTGATCGAGGAGGCGCCGCCGCCGGGGCTCTCGCGCGAGCGCCTCGCCGCGCTCGAGGAGGCGGCGGTACGCCTCGCGCGCGGCGTCGGCTACTCGGGCGTCGGCACGGTCGAGTTCCTGGTGACGGCCTCGGGCTTCTTCTTCCTCGAGATGAACCCGCGCCTGCAGGTCGAGCACGGCATCACCGAGGAGACGACCGGGATCGACCTCGTGCGCCTCCAGATCCGGATCGCGCGCGGCGAGCACCTCTCCGACCTCGCGATCTCCGAGCGCGGCGTCGCGATCGAGGCGCGCGTCTGCGCCGAGGATCCCGATCAGGGCTTCTGCCCCTCGCCGGGGCGCATCGCCTGCTTCGACCCCTCGCTCGGCCCGCGCGTGCGCATCGACAGCGGCTTCAGCACCGGGAGCGCGGTGTCGCCGGCGTTCGACTCGCTCGTCGCAAAGGTGATCGCCACCGGCGACGACCGCGAGGAGGCCCGCGCGCGGCTGCGCTGCGCGCTCGCGGACCTCGACCTCGTGATCGCCGGCGGCGCCACGAACAAGGGCTTCCTGCTCGAGATCCTCGACTCGAAGGAGTTCCGCGCCGGCGGCGTCGACACGACCTGGCTCGACCGCTTCGTCGCCAGTGCGGGCGGCGAGCGCGAGTACGCCGTCGAGGCGCTCGTCGCCGCCGCGATCCTCTCCTACCAGGCGGCGCGGGCCGCGGCCCGGCTCAACTTCTTCGCCGACACGACCAGCATCGGGCCCTCGCGCGTCCCGCCCTCGCTCGGCCAGCAGATCGACCTCTCCTACCGCGGCGAGAGCTACCGGCTCGAGGTCTTCGCGGTCGGCTCCTGGCACTACCGCGTGCACCTCGACGGCCGCGCCGTCTCGGCGACGCTGCGCGAGGAGGGCGCGCACACCGCGCGCCTCGAGCTCGGCCACCGCGCGCTGCGCATCGTGCACGACGTGACCGAGGCGGGCCTGCGCGTCGAGGTGCAGGGCCACCCGCACCGCTTCGGCGGCCAGGCGGCGGGGCAGGTGCGCGCCGGGACGCCCGCGATGGTGGTCGCGATCCACGTCGAGGCCGGCCAGAAGGTCTCGGCCGGCGACTCGCTCGGCGTGCTCGAGGCGATGAAGACCGAGATCGGCTTCGAGGCGCCGGTCTCGGGCGTCGTCACCGAGGTGCGCGCGCGGCGCGGGCAGCAGGTCGCCGCGGGCGACGTGCTGCTCGTGATCGACCCCGCCGCGGCCGACGCGGCCGGCGCCGACGTCTCCACGGGCCGCCTCGTGCTCTTCGAGATGGACGATCCGCTCGAGCCGCTCTTCGCGCGCGCGCCCGCGGGCGGACTCGGCGCACCCGACCTCGCCGCGGCCGACGCCGCACCCTTCGAGGCGCGCCAGGCGGCGCTCGAGGCGGCGCGCGAGGAGGTGCGCCGCGTGCTGCTCGGCTACGACGCGAGCGGCGAGCGCACCGAGCGCCTGGCGGCCTTCCTCGGCGCGCCGCTCCCCGACGGGCTCTCCGAGGCCTTCCGCCGCGAGCTCGCCGAGGTGCGCGGGGAGCTCTGCGCCTTCGCCGACGTCGAGCAGCTCTTCATCCGCGCGCCGCGCGCCTCGGTCTCGGGCGAGGTGGGCCCCTCGAACAGCGCGCGCCTGCGCATGTACGTGCGCCGCATGCACGCCGGCGGGGCGGGCATCAGCGAGGAGTTCCTGGCGCTCGTGCGCGCCGCGCTCGGGCACTACGGCGTGGGCTCGCTCGAGCACTGCGACGCGCTCGAGCGCGCGACGATGCGTCTCCTCGCGACCCAGCACACCTCGGCGATGCGCCAGCGCCTGGCCCTCGCGCTGCTCCACCGCGTGAGCGACCTCGCGCAGAGCCAGGTCCCGCTCGCCTCGGACCGCGCGCTGGAGAGCGCGCTGGCGCGCATCGCCGGGATGCGCGGCCTCGTCTCCGATGCGGTCGCCGACGCCGCCGCCGACGCGAGCTACCTGATCTTCGAGCGCCCGCGCATGGAGCGGCTCGCCGAGCGCACGAGCTCCGAGCTCGAGCAGTGGCTCGCGACGGCGGAGGCGCGCCCGAGCCAGCCGCCCGACGAGGTGCTCGCCCACCTCGCCGACGCGCCGCGCCCGATCTTCGACCGCATCGGCCGCTGGCTCGCCGCGCCCGATCCGCGCCGGCGCGCGATCGCGGCGGCGGCCCACCTGCGCCGCTTCTACGCGCCCGAGCAGCCGGTGCGCCACGAGTCTTCGCTCACCGCCGAGGGCTGGTTCGACCGCATGGAGCTCCCGGGCGGGCGCATGATCCTCGGCTCCGCCTGCGGCGCGCCGCAGCTCGCGGCGCGCGCCGCGCGCCTGCTCGAGCTCGCCGGGGACGGCCTCGACAGCGACGAGTGGCCGACGGTCGAGGCGCTCGAGATCCTGGTCCCCGTCGAGGCCGGCGAGTCGCTCGCGGTGCTGGTCGAGCCTCTCGAATCGCTCGTCGTGCGCGGCGTGCCCTCGCTGCGGCTCACCGTGAGCGCGGTCGACCCCGACGGCGGCTGCGTGCACCAGACCTTCCTCCCCGGCGAGTCCGGGCTGCGGCCCGCCGCGGGCTTCCACGACATCCATCCCGAGGCCGCGCGCCGCGTCGACCTCGACCGCCTCGACAACTTCGAGCTCGAGCGCCTCGCCGTCGGCGACGACGGCATCTACTGCTTCCACGGCCGGAGCCGCGCGCTGCCCTCCGACGAGCGCATCTTCGTGCTCGCCGACGCGCGCGTGCGCTCGTCGGGAGACGGCCGCGACGCGACGCTCTTCCTGCCCGCCTTCGAGCACTCCTTCACCGAGGCGACCCGCGCGCTGCGCACGATCGTGAACCTGCGCGACCCGAAGCGGCGGCTGCAGTGGAACCGCATCGCGCTGCACGTGGCGCCGGCGATCTTCCTCGACGCCGACATCGCCTGGACGCTCGCGCGCCGGCTCGCGCCGGCGACGCGCAACCTCGGGCTCGAGAAGGTGCTCGTGCGCCTCGAGGTGCTCGACCGCGAGGCGCCGACGCGTCCGGCGCGGCCGATCGAGCTCGTGATCAGCGACCTCACCGGCTCGAGCATGGAGATCCAGCAGCGCGAGCCCCACTCCGATCCGCTCGAGCCGCGCAGCGAGTACGAGCGCAAGGTCGTCGAGGCGCGCCGCCGCCGCCTCGTCTACCCCTACGAGATCGTGCGCATGCTGACCGGGAGCGGCCGCGGCCCGGCCCCCGGCGGTATCGGCCCGGGCCCGGGCATCCCCGCCGGGACCTTCGAGGAGTACGACCTCGCCGAGGGTCTCGAGCGCCGGGGGGTGAGCGTCGGCGGGCGGCCCTTCGGGCAGAACCAGAGCTCGGTCGTCTTCGGGATCATCACCACGCCCACCGACCTGGTGCCGGAGGGCATGAGCCGCGTGCTCGTGCTCTCCGACCCGACGCTCGACATGGGCGCGCTCGCGGCGCCGGAGTGCGACCGCCTCTGCGCCGCGCTCGACCTCGCCGAGACGCGGGGGCTCCCCGTCGAGTGGATCCCGATCTCGAGCGGCGCCCGGATCGCGATGGACAGCGGCACCGAGAACCTCGACGCGACCGCGCGGGTCGTGCGCCGGATCGTCCGCTTCACCCAGGGCGGCGGCACGATCCACCTGATCGTCTCCGGCGTGAACGTCGGGGCGCAGAGCTACTTCGACGCGCTCGCGACCATGCTGATGCACACGCGCGGCGCCCTGATCATGACGCCCCGCGCCTCGATGGTGCTCACCGGGCGCGCGGCGCTCGAGGCCTCGGGCGCGGTGTCGGCGGAGGACGAGGTCGCGATCGGCGGCTACGAGCGCATCATGGGCCCGAACGGCGAGGCGCAGTACTTCGCGCACGACCTCGCCGACGCCTACCGCATCCTCTACGAGCACTACCGCTACACCTACGTCGTGCCGGGCGAGCGCTTCGCCCGCCGCGCCGAGACCAGCGACCTCCGCACCCGGGACGTCGGCGCCCACTCCTGCGGCGAGGAGGGCGAGGGCTTCGCGACCGTCGGCGAGATCTTCGACGCCACGGCGAACCCCGGCCGCAAGCGGCCCTTCCCGATGCGCCCGGTGATGGCGGCGACGATCGACCAGGACGGCGGACACCTCGAGCGCTGGCGCGGCATGGTCGGCGCGGAGACGGCGATCGTCTGGGACGCGCAGCTCGGCGGGCGGCCCGTGTGCCTGATCGGGATCGAGAGCCGCAGCATCGAGCGCGACGGCTACCGCCCGCTCGACGGCCCGTCGACCTGGACCGCGGGCACGCTCTTCCCGCTCTCGTCGAAGAAGGTCGCGCGCGCGATCAACGCCGCGAGCGGAAACCGACCGGTCGTCGTGCTCGCGAACCTCTCGGGCTTCGACGGCTCGCCCGAGAGCATGCGCAAGCTGCAGCTCGAGTACGGCGCGGAGATCGCGCGCGCGGTCGTGAACTTCGAGGGGCCGCTCGTCTTCCTCGTCGTCTCGCGCTACCACGGCGGCGCCTACGTCGTGTTCTCGCAGGAGCTGAACCCGGGCCTGCGCGCCTCCGCCCTCGAGGGCTCCTACGCCTCGGTGATCGGCGGCGGCCCCGCAGCGGCCGTCGTCTTCGGCCGCGACGTGCGCGTGCGCGCGCTCGCCGACCCGCAGGTCGCGGAGCTCGAGAAGGCGCTGCGCGCCAACGCGGGCCCGGTTCCGCGCGAACGCTTCGAGCGCGCCCTCGCCGACGCGATGCTCGAGCACCAGAGCCAGCTCGCCGCCGAGTTCGACGCGATCCACAGCGTCGAGCGCGCGCGGCGCGTGGGCTCGCTCTCGGAGATCGTGTCCCCGGAGCAGATGCGCGCCTTCCTGATCCGCGAGCTCGAGCGCTCCGACGCGAGCTAGGCGTGCGGCCGACGCGCGCCCTGCTCGCCGCGGCGGTGCTGCTCTTCGCCGCGGCGTCGCCCGCGCCACTGCCCCGCGTCGCGCTGCTCGGCGACTCGATCACCGCCGGCGTCGTCAGCGGCCCGGATCCGCACCGGGAGTCCCGCGCGAACGGCCCCGGCTTCGCGAGCCTCGTCGCCGACGCGCTCGCGGGGCGCGCGCAGGTGTCGAGCCTCGGGATCGGCTACAGCACGGCGCAGGAGTGGGTCGCGCAGCTGCGCGAGCGCGGCCCCGCGCGCTCGGGCGAGGTCGCCGTCCTGCTGCTCGGCACCAACGATGCCCTCGTGCTGCCGACGCGTCCCCCGGCGACGCGCGCGGAGTTCCGCGAGCGGATCCGCGAGCTCGCCCGCGGCTATGCCAGGGCGTTCCGCCGCGTCGTGCTGATGACACCGCCGCCCGCGCCGGCCCGGCACCCCGAGGCGAGCCGCGAGTGGACGGCGCGGCTCGCCGGCTACCGCGAGGAGGTGCACGCCGCCTGCGCCGAGCTCCCTCGGGTCGCCTGCGGCCCGGACCTCTTCGCGCTCCTCGACCCGGAGGCCGACTTCCACGCGGGCGATCTGCATCCGAACGCGCGCGGGCACCGGCGCATCGCCGAGGCGCTGCTCGCGGTGCTAGGCCCGCTCCTCGCCGGCGGCGTCGAAGACCACCGCGAGCCGCTCGGGCCCGCGGAAGGCCGTGCCGACGATGCGCGGCGGCGGCTCGGCGGCGTCGAGGCGCAGCCCCGGCAGCCGCGCGAGCAGCGTCTCGATCGCGACGCGCAGCTCCAGGCGGGCGAGCTGCATGCCGAGGCAGAGGTGCCGGCCCCAGCCGAAGGCGAGGTGCGGTCGCTCGGGGCGGTCGAGGTCCCACTCGTCGGGGCGCTCGCGCCGCGTCTCGTCGCGGTTCCCGGAGCCGACGAGGAGCAGCAGCGAGGTGCCCGACGCGACCGGGCAGGCGCCCACCGCGGCGTCGCGGGTCGCGACGCGGCTCACCATCGTGATCGAGGTCTCCCAGCGCAGCGTCTCCTCGATCGCGCGCGCGACGAGCGCCGGCTCGCGCCGCACGCGCGCGAGCACCTCCGGGCGCGCCAGCAGCGCGAGCAGGCAGCTGCCCAGCACGCGGTAGGTCGTCTCGGCGCCGGCCGGCATGAGCAGGCGCAGGAAGCCGAAGATGTCCTCGTCGTCGAGGCGCACGCCGTCGACCTCCGCCTGCACGAGGTCGCTGATCAGGTCGTCGCGCGGCTCGCGGCGGCGCGCCTCGACGAAGGGCGCGAGGTACTCGCGCATCGCCTGCGACGCGGCGACGCCGCGCGCGGGATCGCCCGGGCCCATCGCGATCTCCTGCGCCCAGGCCTGGAAGCGCGCGTGGTGCTCGGGCGGTACGCCGACGATCCCGGCGATCACGCGCACCGGGTACTGGCTCGTGACGTCGCGCACCAGCTCCGCGCGGCCCCGCGGCGCGATCGCGGTGACGAGCTCCTCGATCGTCGGACGCACGAGCTCACGCTCCCAGCGCTCGAGCGCCGACGCGCGGAAGGCGCGCGAGACCAGCGCGCGGTACTGCGCGTGCCGGGGGCCGTCCATGCCGAGCAGGATGCGGCCCATGTAGGGCCCCATCGTGCGCGCGTTGATCTCCGACGAGAAGGTCTCGGAATCGCGCAGCACGCTCTCGATCTCGTCGTGGCGGAAGACGCGGGCGCTCTGCACGCCGAGGAAGGTCGCGATCTCGACGGGGCCGCGCCGGCGCGCCTCGGCCCAGTCGGGGTACGGATCCTCCGCGGCGAAGAGCGCCGGCGGGACCTCGGGATTCGACGCCAGGAGCGGGCCCTCCCCGGCCCTTATACCACGGCCGCCGCGCCGAGTGACTTTTCGCGCCCTGCCGAGTAGCCTCCTCGCCATGGCGAACCCTGGACTCGTCGAGGGCAAGGCCGCGCTCGTCACCGGCGCGGCGTCGGGAATCGGCCGGGCGACGGCGCTGCTGCTCGCGAGCGAGGGCGGGCGCGTGCTGGTCTGCGATCGCGACGACGCCGGCGGGCGCGAGACGGCGGCGAAGATCGCCGCGGCGGGCGGCAGCGCGCGTTTCGCGCGCGCGGACGTCACGTCGGAGCGCGAGGTCGAAGCCATGGTCGCCGCCGCGCTCGACGCCTTCGGCCGCCTCGACTGCGCCGTCAACTGCGCGGGCGTCACCGGCGCCGGCGGCCCGCTCCACGAGATCGACTTCGCGGGCTGGTCGCACACGCTCGACGTCAACCTCACCGGCGTCTTCCTGTGCATGAAGCACGAGATCGCCGCGATGCTCAGGCAGGGCTCCGGCTCGATCGTCAACATCTCCTCCGGCGCCGGCTTCATCGCCGTCCCCGGGCTCGGCCCCTACTGCGCGACCAAGCACGCCGTCCTCGGGCTCACCAAGACGGCGGCCGTCGAGAACGCCCGCACCGGGGTGCGCGTCAACGCGGTCTGCCCCGGCAGCATCGACACCCCGATGCTGCGCGCCTCGATCGCGAACCTCCCCGGCATGGAGAAGATGGTCCTCGCGAGCCAGCCCGGCGGCCGCTTCGGCCGCCCCGAGGAGATCGCCGAGGCGGCGGTCTGGCTCTGCTCCGACCGCGCCTCCTTCGTCAGCGGCACCTCGATGTCCGTCGACGCCGCCTCGGTCGCGCGCTAGCTAGCGACTCCGCTCGCCTCCGGCTCGCTGCGCGCGCCGCTGACGCGGCGCTTGCCTCCCGAGCCCATGGGCGATGCGAGACGGGGCCATGCCGGGCCGCTCCAGAGAACCGGCGAAGACCGGCAAGGCCCAAGCCATCGAATCCATGTGCGAGGCAATCCGGAAAGAGCCTCCTGCTCGGCCTCCATGGCTCTGGGCTTTGCCGGTCTTCGCTCGTTTCCTGGAGCGCTGTCTCAGAGCCCGCCAGTCTCGACCCACGGCTCGGGCCGCAAGCGCCGCGCCAGCGGCGCGCGCAGCGAGGCGCAGCCGAGCGGAGTCAAGTCAGAGCGGAGTCAAAACAACCCCGCACCTGATATCCTCCGCGCCCCGATGGCCGCGACCGCGGCGCTGTGGCGCCTCCTTCCCGACGTCCGAGCCGGCGAGTACGACCGGTTCCTTTTCTTCGCCGGGCTCGTAGCACTCCTCTCGCTGGCGCAGACGCTCGGCCTCGCGGCGTCGGAGGCGCTCTTCGTCGCGAAGCTCGGCGCGGCGGCGCTGGCCCCCGGGTTCATCGCCGCGTCGCTCGTCACGGTGCTGCTCTCGCTCGTCTATGCGGTGCGCGTCGGCGTGCTGCGCAACGACGTGCTCTTCGTGCGCTGGCTCGCGGGCGCGGCCGTCGTGCTCGCCGCGACGACCGCCGCCACCGCCGCGGGCGTCGAGGCCGCCTATCCCGCGCTGCTCTGCCTCTGGTACGCGCTCCAGGCGATCCTGCTGAACCACTTCTGGACCTTCGCGAGCGACTACTTCGACACGCTCGCGAGCAAGCGGCTCTTCCCGCTCTTCACCGCGGGGACCTCGCTCGGCGGAGCGGCCGGGGGGCTGCTCGCGATCGGGCTCTCGAGCGCGGCCGGGCCGGTGGCGCTGGTCGGCGCGTGGTCGCTGGCGCTCGGCGCGGCGGCGCTCGTCGTCTTCCTCTTCCGCACCCGGCTGCGGCGCTGGGGGCCGCTGGTCGCCGAGGAGCGCGACGAGAGCTCGCTCGAGGCGCTGCGCGGCGCCGGGCGCTTCGTGCGCACCTCGCCGCTCGCGCGCTGGCTCGTCGTCTCGGTGCTCGGGATGGTGCTCGCGCTCTTTCTCGCGCAGTTCGTCTACCTCGAGATCTTCGTCCTGCGCTTCCCCGACCCCGTGCAGCTCGCGACCTTCCTCTCGGTCTACCTCTTCGCGAGCAACCTCGTCGAGCTCGCGGTCGAGCTCTGGCTCACGCCCTGGCTGATCCGGCGCGGCGGCGTCGCCGGCGCGAACCTCGCGCACCCGATGCTGATGCTCGGCGCCTTCGGGCTGCTCGCCGTGCGCTTCGACCTCGGCTCCGCGATCGGCGCGCGCGCCGCGCGCGAGCTCCTCGAGAACGGCATCGCGATGCCCGTGCGCTCGCTCGTGTACAACGCGCTGCCGGCGCGGCTGCGCGGGCGCATGCGCGCGCTGCTCGAGGGCATCGTCTTCTACGCGGGCATGTCGCTCGCCGGCGTGGTGCTGCTCGCCTTCCCGCGGCCCGAGCCGATCTGGCTCTGCATGGGCGGGGCGCTCGCCGCGCTCGCGTATCTCCTCGCCAACCTGAGGACGCGCCGCGCCTATCTCGAGACGCTGGTCGCGCAGCTGCGCGCCGGCCGCCTCGACCTCGCCGACGTCGGCGCGGGCATCGGCGCCTGGGAGGCCTCGCGCCTCGCCGCGCTCTGGGAGCCGCTCCTGCGCGCGGAGGGCGAGCGGCCCTCGCCGGGCCTGCTCGGCCTGGCGCCGCTCCTGGCCCAGCGCGGGATCCTCGACCCGCTGATGCGTGCGGCCTCGCACCCGAGCGCGGGGGTGCGCCGCGCGAGCATCGGCGCGCTCGCCGGGGCCGGCGCCGCCGACGCGGTGCTCGCGCTCGCGCTCGACGACGCCGACGCCGGGGTGCGGCTCGCCGCGCTGCGCGGCCTCGCGCGGCCCGGCGGCGACGCGGAGTTCCTCGCGGCGCGCGCGCGCGAGCTCTTGCACGACGCCGACCCGCGCGTGCGCGCCGAGGCCGCGCTCCACGCCGGCGCCGAGGGCGTGGTGGCGCTCGAGGCGATGGCCGCGTCGGAGACGGGCGAGGAGGCGGTGGCGGCCTTCGCGGTGGCACCGGCGGCGCTGGCGCCGGTCGTCGCGCGCGGCGCGCTCGCGGCGGCGGCCCCCGTCCGCGCCGCGGCGCTCGACGCCTGGCTGCGCCTCGCGACCGGGCAGGCCGCCGACGCGCCGCCCGCGCTCGCGACACCCGAGCTCCTCGTCGCCATCCGGGATGCGCACCCCCCGCTGCGAGCCGCCGCGCTGCGCCTGCTCGCCGGCCGCGAGGGCAGCGAGGCCTGCGACGCCCTCGCGCGCGCGCTCGACGACCCGAATGCCCTGGTGCGCGAGGCGGCCGAGGCGGCCCTCGCCGAGCGCGGCGCGGAGGGGCTGGGCGCAGCCGAGGGCTGGCTCGAGGCCGAGCGCGAGCGCACGGTGCGCTCCGCGCTGCGCGCAATCGCGCGCAGCGGCCTGCGCGACGCCCGGCCCCTGCTCGTCTTCCAGCTGCGCCGGATCGCGCGCGAGCTCTGGCGGCTCGCGATCGCGGCCGACCGCCTCCCCGAGGACCCGCGCCCCGCGGCGCGGCTCTTGCGCACGGCCTTCGCCGACGCCGTCCAGCGCCAGCACCGCCTCGCCTTCGCGGCGCTCGCGCTGCTCGAGCGGCCCGCCGTGGTTCGTCGCGTCGAGCGCGGCCTCGCCGACCCGGGCGCGAGCGCGCGCATCGGCGCGCTCGAGGTGCTCTCGAACCTCGGCGACCGCGAGGCCGCGGCGCTGCTGGTGCTGATGCACGAGGCCGGACCGCTCGCCGAGCGGGCTCGCGGCGTCGCCGGGCTCGTCTCGGTGCCCGACGACCCGGCCGAGATCGTGATCGACGCGCGCAGCTCGCCGCTGCGCTGGATCCGAACGCCGGCGCGCGCTCTCGCGCCGCAGGAGGGGGATCCGCCCCCGGAGGAGGAGGCGATGGAACGGCTCCTGGCGCTACGACAGGTGGACCTCTTCTCGGAGCTCTCGCTCGAGCAGCTCGAGGCGGTTTCCCAGGTCGCCGAGGAGGCCGAGTACGTCGCCGGCGAGGCGGTCGTGCGCGAGGGCGAGCCGGGCGACCGGCTCTACCTGCTGCTCGAGGGCGAGGTACGGGTGGTGAAGGGCTTCGGCACCCCGCACGAGCTCCCGCTGCGCCGCCTTCGCGCGGTCGACTACTTCGGGGAGATGGCGGTGCTCGCGGACGAGCCGCGCAGCGCCACGATCGTGACCGCGAGCCCCACGCGCCTGCTCTCGCTCGACGGCGACAGCCTGCGCCAGCTGATCCGCGAGCACCCCGACATCTCCTTCTCGATCTTCCGCGTGCTGACCGGCCGGCTGCGGGCGGCCGAGAGCCGCCTC
>Ga0075428_100001992_pt1 | contig 22015 bp, 17 predicted proteins | sample RhiMetdeltSRZDD2_FD_75291 | JGI IMG/M metagenome (GOLD analysis project Ga0075428, IMG submission 75291) | Populus rhizosphere microbial communities from Tennessee, USA - Rhizosphere MetaG P. deltoides SRZDD2 | ecosystem: Host-associated > Plants > Roots > Rhizosphere > Soil | place: USA... | reverse complement strand
TTGGTGTCGAAGGCGCGAATATGTTCGCCCGCGGCGTACAAGCGCCCCTCTTCGAACAGCCCGTACGTCGGCAGGTACGCCTTCCGATGCACGGAGACCAACCGTCCGTCCTCGCAGAAGGCGTAGCTGTTGAAGAACCGGTGGTCGGCCGCTTCCTCGACGAAGCCGAATCCGAGGCTCAAGCCGTGGCTCGCCTGCACCAAGCGCGTGAACTGCGGTGTGCGTCGGGTCTGCGCCACGTCGGGCACGAGGTCGCGCAACTGATAGCCGACGAGCGAGAGCTCCGGGAACAACACGAGCTCCGCCGACTGACTCCGCGCCGCCTCCAACATGTCGAGGTGCATGTCGAGGTTGGCCGCCACATCCCCGAGCTTGGGAGCGATCTGACCCAGTCCGAGCCGCAGCGAGCGCAGGCCCGGGCCGCTGTCGACGCGCGGTGCGGTTGTGGTTTTCGTCGCCATCGTGACCTCGACACCCAGAGTACTACACGAATGCGCCTCGGCTCTGCGCGCCGGTGACGTCGCCGAGATCGATCCCGAACCGTTGGCGCAGGACCTTCCGAATCGCCTCTTCGTCGGCGAGCTCGGATTCCTCGCGACGATCCCCGTCCGTGAGGATCAGCCGCCTCCCACTCAGAGTGATCCGGCCCACCGGTGTCGCGAGCGAGCACACGCGTTTCCGCGTGAACGGCGAAGACGCATCGGTCTGATGGAAGTCGCACATCGCGGCGAATTCCTCGAGACGGCGCTGCACGAGCGTGAATTGGTACTGAGGTTCCCAGTCCTCACCTTGCTTGCGCCGTTCGAGACACCAGATCTCGTCCGTGAGCTGCAGGCGATAGCCGCACCCGGCCTGCTCCACCGCATTCGACGGCACGAGCGGCAACGGCTCGACGAACGAATCGCCGAAGCCGACATCGACGAGCCAGGCCTCGCCAGCGCTCACCTGCAGGGTCAGGTGGTCGAATTCGGGACCCAACCCCGCGGCGCCGAACACACGCCCCGAGTGCCGCCGCACCGCGAAGCCCAAGCGTTCGAGCAGCCAGGCGAACAGCCCGTTCAACTCGTAGCAGAAGCCACCGCGCCGCCGGCGCACGATCTTGTCGTAGATCGACTCGAGGCCGAGCTCGATGCGCTGTCCGAGATGGATGTCGATATTCTCGAACGGCACGGAATGCATGTGCGCTCGATGCAGATCCCGCAGCACTTGGGGCTTTGTCCCGAGCGAACCGGCGTAACCGATCCGCGCCAGGTAGGAATCGACGTCCATCCTTCACTCCTGCTGCCGGCCGCGTGGACCGGACGTAAGACGCGCGACCATCTCCGGCACAGTCTCGCCGTCGCCGTCTCGGCGCGTGATCTCGATGGCGTCCCCGGCGGTGATCTCGCCCTCGCTTTCGACGGCGAAGTACCAGCCCGTGCGCCCGCTGTGCAGGAACCGCTTCACCATGTCCGCTCGGCCGAAACGAATGCCGAGCTTGAAGCACGGCAAGCGCGGGCGCGTGACCCGAAACGCGGCGGTGCCGATGCGAAAGCGGTCGCCGATTTGGACCTCCGGTTCGAGGACGCCGGCGAGGGTGAGGTTCTCCCCGAATGCCCCCCAGGCGAGTTCCAAGTCCGGGAGCTCGGATCGCCAAAAGGCATAGTGCTCCGAGGGGTAAGCGTACACCGCCTTGTCCGGACCGCCATGCACCGAGAGGTCGGACTGCGCATCTCCTTCGAGGTTGAGCTTTCCCACTCGGACCGTCCCTGTCACCGGAGACTTCCAGATGGAGGTGCGAACGGTCTTGTGGTCCGACTCCACCTCGCGCGGCAGCCCGACTTGAATGGAGATCAACCGGCGCGCGTCATGGACCATGCGCCTCTCCTTCCCTTCCCGAGGCGCGATGAGTGGCCTCGCGCCGCGAACCCGCTGACGACCCGCGATGTTCGAACACGCTGAATTGAAATGGTTGTGTGACCCCCGCGGGTGTTCGGTGCTGCTCTTCGCGCCAAGTCACGAGGTGGAACGGCTCGCCGAGCTCGGCCGCGAGCTCTTCGGGCGTGTAGCGCCGCACCGGAAGACCACTGCAGCGCTCCGGACCTTCGGGCGCGAAGGTGGCAATGATCGCATGACCCGATGGGTGGAGTGCTGCCCGCAGCCGTTGCACGTAAGCACTGCGCTCCGCCGGAGCGACGAGGAAATGGAAAACGGCGCGGTCGTGCCATAGCGCGTAATGTGCCGCTTGCAACGACGCGCCGAGCACATCTGCCTGCAACCATGTCACTCGGGAAGCCGCCTCGCCGAGACGGCTCTGCGCCTGCGCGAGCCCTGCGGCCGCCCAGTCGAGGATGGTGACCGACCGATAACCCGCTGCCAGCAGGCCATCCACCAATGTCGAGCCGCCCCCACCCACGTCGATCAGCGCCGCCCCTTTGTCCGGCAGGAACTCTTCGATGAGAGCGAGAGACGTGTCGGGTCGCGACTGAAACCAGCTGACTTCGTGCAGTTCTCGCCGGTTGTACTGGTTCTCCCAATGTTGTTTTCTTTCCATGGCTTGCAGTCTGTCTCGCATTGCGGCGCGATGACCGAGGGCGCGCGACAAGTCAGAACTATGGGTCGTCGAGACGTGCGGGCATGTCGGCGAGGACGAAGGCCATGACGGCCATCGCCGCCACGTGCTTGCGCAGCTCGAGAGCATCCACCTTGTCGAGCATGTCGGCCGGGGTGTGATGCCATTCGAAGTATCGCTCCCCGATGGTGCGATGCGCCAGACCAGGCACACCGAGCTTCATCAACGGGCCGATGTCGGCGCCGCCGCCGTCTTCGGTGATCCGGTCGCCGCCGAGGCCGGCGAGCAGCGTGCCGATCTCGCGTGCGCGGGCCACGGCGTTCACATGCCGCTCGCGGCTTGCGACGTCGCTCGTGTCGTGTTCTACCCGCACCCCGAAGCCCGCCAGGCGCTCGACGCCCATATCCGCTTCGATGGCCGCCACATGATTGCGCACGGCGCTGCCCAGGGAATCGCGGTAGGCGTTCGCGCCACGCAAGCCGTTCTCTTCGTTCGTCCACAACACGACCCGGAGGGTGCGTCGCGGCCGCAGCCCGAGCTGATGGATGATGCGCACGGCCTCCATGGCGAGAATGCAACCGCCGCCATCGTCGTGCGCTCCCTGGCCGACATCCCATGAATCGAGGTGGCCGCCGAGCAGGACGACTTCTTCGGGGCGTTCACGGCCGCGCAGCTCGCCAATGACGTTGTGCGATAGCACGTCGGGATGCTTCTTGGCCTCCATCTGCAGACGCACACGCACGGTGTGGCCTTGGTCGAGCAGTCGATGCAGCATCGTCGCGTCTTCGATCGTCACCGCGGCCGCGGGGATCCTGTTCGCGGCAACATTGTCCGCGGCTAAATTGCCCCCGGCGGCGTTGTCCCCGGCGACCTTGTCCTCTTCGTAACGCAGCGAGCCGGTGTGCGGCGTGCGCAGACTCGTCGGCCCGACGGAGCGCACGAGCACGGCCACGGCACCACGCGTGGCGGCACGTGACGCACCATTGCCGCGAAACTTCACGGTCTCGCCGTAGGTGGTGAACGGCACGTCGTAGAGCACGATCTTGCCGCGGAGGGCGCTGTCCGGGAGAGAATCGAGCATGTCCCAACCGCTTACGGCGACCACGGGGGCGGTGATGCCGCGCTTCGGCGTTCCGACGCTTCCTCCCAGTCCCAACATGGAAAGCGGCATGAGGCGTGGCTCGACCATTTCGGCGCTCTCGCGACCGCGAACCCAGTGCGGCACGCGCACCGGTTGCAAGCGCACATCCAAGCCGTCGGCGCGCATGCTCGCAGCCGCCCATTCGACCGCGAGCTCGAGCTGCTTCGATCCACTCAGCCGATGCCCGATGCCATCGCACAGCTCCGACAAACGCGAGTAGGCGTGATCGCTGGTGAGCGCGGCCCCCACGATCTGGGAGGCCTGGTCGCGATAGGTTTCAGCGAGAGAAGGATGCTCGGATGCTCGGGCCGTGGCGGTCGTCAGCAAGACGCATGCGACGGGCAACAGGCGAGCGCAGGCGTGCAAGGGGGATCCTCCGCGGAAACGGGCTTCGACCCCAGGGTTGGCCCGGAGGTGCGCCCGTTGCCGCGGCGCACAGCCGCAATTCACCGTCGCGACGCGACGAGGTCCTTGAGTTCCTTGGAGACCTTGAACACGGGGACGCGCCGCTCCGGGACGGGTGCAGGATCACCCGTGCGTGGATTGCGCGCGACTCGCGCCTTGCGCTGTTTGACCTTGAACGTGCCGAAGCCGCGAATCTCCAAGTGCTTGCCCTCGGCGAGCGCGTCCGACACCGTCTTGAGGAATTGATCGACGGCCTCGGCGATCTCCTTCTTGGTCAGTCCGGTCTTGGCGGCAATGTCCTCGACGATCTCTGCCTTGGTCATGAGATCTCTCCAGGAACCGTTCGGACGCCACAAACGACTTCGCGGATGCGTCGCCACTCTATCGAGCCCCGGTGGCGACTGTCAAGATCATACGCGACAGCGAGTTACCGAAGCTGCCCGCGATCCCCCGGGACCCCTCGGTGCAAAGTGCCGGCTCGAAGCGTCTGGAGGATCGGGAAATCCCTGATTCCTGAGGTCTCGCCAGTCCCTGAACCACACCGCATGGTCCAGCGAACGTCACTCGAACTCCGTTTCGAAGACTGCACGCCGTTCCCGACTGTGTGTGGACATCGCCGGCATGTGCGTTGCAATGGTGTGGAATTCGTCGTCATACAGTTCGAGATCGCTCAGCCTGGGTTCCAGGACCTGCGGTCTCGAACCCTCGTGCCGACGCCAAGCACGACGTGGTCTTGCCCAATGCGACCAATGGATTCGGACGCAGGGGGCCATGGGCCGGCTCGGGGGGCCGGAATCGTGCGGCCCAACAGGAGGATGGATCCAATGCTGCGTCGAATAAATCTCTGGGTCGCAGTCGCCTTTGCCGCCGGGATCGGCGTCGCCGGCTGTGCGAACGAAACTTCCTCACCGCTCGCACCCGAGGACAACGCTCCACCCGCCCTCGTCACCGGGCTCGACGCCTTCGTGCACGTCGGGACCAACCCGAACGTGGCGCTGCATTGGAACCCGGGTAGCGAGACCGATCTCGCCGGCTACCGCATCTATCGATCCGAGCCACGCTACTCTTCCGGTTCGATCAAGCGCGGCAGCACTCGAATCGAGTCCTTGGAGCTCGACGTGGTCACCGCCTCGAACTACGTGGACACGAACGTGCACCTCGGGGTGAGCTACAGATACGCCGTCACATCATTCGACGCCGCAGGCAACGAGAGTCCGCGCGTGTACATGGCGGTCGTGGTCGCGCCTGCCGAGGATCGGGACCCTGGCGACTCCATCCACTGAGATCCGCCTCGATTGCGGATGTGCACGGGCCGGCCCCTTGGGTCGGCCCGCCCCGTGACACCGGTCATCCCACTTCGCCCGTCAAAGACCGATACGCCGAGCGCAGCGCTCGCGTGACCACGCCGGACGCGCCGGATCCGACGATCCGGCCGTCGAATCGCCGCACCGGCATGATCTCGATCAAGCTGTTGGTGAGGAAGATCTCACGCGCCGACTCAACCCGCCCGCGTGTCACATGGCCTTCCTGGACGACGATGCCTGCCTCACGTGCGACTTCCAGCACCGTATCGCGCGTCACCCCACGCAGGCAGCCATCGCTCGGCAACGGCGTGTGCAAAGCACCGTCGTCGTCGACGGCGAAGACATTGCACGAGCTGCCCTCCGCCAGGACACCGGCATCGTTCCATTCCAACATCTCGAACAGACCGGCTTGTTGCGCTTGGCGCCGGAGCAACACGTTCGACTGCTGACTGGTGGATTTGATCGCATGCCAAGGGTGCGCACGCCGCGCGTGTGCTGCAGTGCCCACGTCGACGCCGACCTCGTAGACGGATTCGACAGGGGGTTCGTAGGGATCGGCGGTCACCAGCACGGTGGCGTGCACGGAGTCTCCGCGCCTGCGTGTCGCGGTGATGCGTACCCTGCCCGGTGTGCGCTGCAATTGGTTGCGCTCGACGAGACGAGCGATCTGACCGGAGAGCTGTGCGTGGCTCCAGGGAATCTCGATTCGCACCGTATCCGCCGAAGCGGCGAGTCGCTGCATGTGCGCATCGACGCGGAATGGCACGCCGCCGTAGAGGCGCAGCGTTTCGAACACACCGTCGCCGAGCAGGAACCCGTGGTCGTCGATGCCAACATGCGCGGCATCGCGTGGCAAGAGCTCGCCGTCGAGGATGACATGTGAGCCGCCGTGCACGGCCCTACCTCCGCCGTCCCCCCGAGGTGCGCTTGCGCCGTGCGCTGAGCGCGAGGTGCGCGGACCGCGGGCGCGGGCGCGTGGTGGCGACAGCAGCCGAGCCATGTGCAACGACGGCGGCACTCCGGACCCGATCCCGCGCGGCGCCGCCCTTGGAAAAGCTTTCGGCCCGCGCGCTGGCCTCGGCACGTGCGCCGGCGGTGGCCCAAAGCGCCTCGAGCAAGGCGCGCGCCTTCGCCAGGGTTTCCTGGTACTCGCTCTCGGCGTTGGAGTCGGCGACGATGCCGCCGCCGACGTGGAAATAGGCGCGACCCCGCCGCAAGAAAAAGGTGCGGATGAGGATGTTGAAATCGGCACTGCCGTCGAGACTGAAGTAGCCGGCGGAGCCGGTGTAAACGCCGCGGCGCACCGATTCCAGCGCATCGATGATTTGCATGCAGCGGATCTTGGGGACCCCGGTGATGCTGGCCCCCGGAAACACCGCCGCCAGCAGGTCGAACGCGTCACGATCGCCGCGCAAGCGGCCGACGATGTTGCTAACCAAGTGGCGGACGTGAGAATAGCGCTCGACATTCATGAAGCGCTCGACTTCGACACTGCCGAGCTCGCACACGCGCCCGATGTCGTTGCGCGCCATGTCGACGATCATGAGATGTTCGGCGCGCTCCTTCTCGCTCGCCAGCAGCTCGCGCTCCAGCGCCCGGTCGGCGTGGCCCGAATCGCCGCGCGGGCGCGTGCCCGCGATGGGTCGTGTCGTCACGCGGTGGCCTTCGAGCTTGAACAAGCGCTCCGGCGAACAGCTCACCAACACGTGGTCCGAGAATCGCATGTAGGTAGCGAATGGCGACGGGTTGATCGTGCGCAGCCGGCGGTAGAGATCGAGGCCGTCGCCGGCGTAGCGGGTCTCGAAGCGGTGCGACAGATTGGCCTGGTAGATGTCGCCATCCAGGATGTGCGTATGCGCGCGCGCCAGCATCGCATCGTATGCTTCGCGATCGAGGTTGCTGTGCAGCGCAGAGATCATCGCCGAGCGCGCGCCTGCCGCCTGGCGTTGGCTGCGCTGCGATGACTCCGCCACGTCGCGTGCTCCCTGATGCAAGCGAACGACCTCGTCCTGCAACATTTCCAGCGCCGCGACAGCGCGGTTCCAGTCGTCCACGGCTCGCTTCGACACGCATTTCAAGTTGACTCGCAGGCGCACCCTCTGTGCCGCGTGATCCCACGACACCACGCGCCGCACGAACCCGAAGCGGAGCTCGGGCGTGCCGAGATCATCGCGCACGCGATCGGGGAGGCGTTCCAGATGATTCTTGAAGTCGTAGCCGACATAGCCGACGAGCCCGCCGTTCCAGCCATCGCCATACGGAACGGCGCACGCACCAGCGCCGCGCAGTGCCTGCCGCAACATGGTAAGCGGCGCCGAACAAGGCTTGCGCACCGTCTTGCGCCCAGCCGTGGTGATCTCCAGCGTGCCGCGGCGCAGGATGAACTCGCGCTCGGGGTTCCAGGCCAGGAACGTGCGGTGCTCGAGATCGGGAGGGCCGCCGGGAGTCTCGAGCAACATCACCGTGGCGGTGGCGGGCAACGCCTCGACCAATGCCAGCGGATCCCAGCCTGGATCCGGGCGATCCCACGCCACGGGGAGCGAAATGCCCGATCGATGCAGCCGCGCGAAGCTGTCGAAGTCCGGAATGGTGCGAAGCGAGCTCGGTCTCGAGTCGCGCGCCGAGGCTCGCGAGCGAGACTGCCCGTGATCCGGCTGGAAAGTCATTGCCGCTCCCTCTGCGCCGACACGCCCCCGGACCGCATGTGCAGAAACTGGCCACGGCACTGTAACGGAGCCACCGATCCACAACAACCCTGGACCCCCCACCAGGACGGGAAACCCCGCCGGGTCACACCCCGTCGCGCCGGTCCTCCGCGCTGGGTCCGGTATGCAACCCTTGGCGCGCCGGCGCAATTGCTTCGCCGACAGTCGAATGGCGCCGCGTCTCGATCCGGTACGGCTTTCGCAAGTCAGGAGTTCGATGTTCCAGGCCGCGACCGGGAGGATCTGTTGTCGGCCGTCGAGAAGATTCTGCGAAAAGTCGAACAGGATCGCATTCGCGGTCACGACGACCGCGCACTGCAGCGTCTGAAAGAGGCGCTTACCGAGCAACCGCAGGAGTTCCTGCTGGCGCGCGAGGCCGCGACCTTGTGTTTCCAGCTGCGGCGCGGCGTCGAAGGAGCCGGCATCCTGCGTAGCGCGCTCCGGCGCTGTCCGGACGCACGCACGGAAATCTTGCAGCTGGCGCAGGACGAATTCGAACGCACGCATCCGCTCGAACTGGCCGAGCTCCTCTTCGATACCTATCTCAGTCAGCCGGATTTCGAAAAAGCGCGCGACACCGTGCGTGCTCTCGACGCCAAGGATCTGGACAAGCTATTGGCGAAGCTGCGCGCCAAGGTTCAGTCGTTGCGCCAGGACACACCGGATGGCGAGCTCCGTCAAGACTCGCGCGTGAGCGGGTTCATGCTGGCCGAAGTCCTGGTGCTGGCGGCTCTCGGCCGTCGGAGCGAGATGGCCGACACCTGCGATCGGATTCTCGACACCGATCGGCGTCAGACCGAGACCGTGGGACACTTGTGCCGGCTCGAGCTGCAGACTGCAGGCGATTGCAACGATTTGCGCTGCGTTCTCGGCCGCTGCTACGTGAGCGTGCAAGATTTCGAACGCGCCGCCGAGCAGTGGACCGCCGTGGCCACAGATGCGCCCGCACGCGCGCGCGTCCTTCGCTGGCTCGGGCGCGGGCTGCAGAGCCCGCTGCTCTTGCCGGTCCACGCGCGGATGCTGCTGCTGGAGCATCAGCATGACGCCGCGCTCGCGGTGTTGGAGGAACTCTGCAAGGGTGGGGACGGGGCGAACGCCGTCGTGCGTGCGGTGCTGGAATCCGTCCCCGAAGCCGCGCACGCCACCGAGAAGCTGCGACAACTGTATGCACGCGTGCTCGTGGGAACGAGCGATGTGGATCGCGCGGTCCGCGAGCTGGAAGACACGCGCCAGACCGGCGGGGATGCGGCTGCGAACCTCCTCGTCGTCGACCAGATCCTGGTGCAGAGGCCGCGGGATGTCGACGCAGTCCTGCTGCGCGCGCGACTCTCGCTCGATCTCGGCAACCACGAGGACGCGGCGCGGTCCTTCCTGCGCGCGCTCGAGCTCGACCCCGCTCGCAACACCGACGTGCGTCGCGAGCTCGAGCCCGCCTACCAAAAAGCACCCAAGAGCGTGACGCTCGGACAAATGCTCATCGGGCTCCTGGTGGACATGCAGCTCCCGAACGAGGCGACGGAGAACTTGCTGCGGCTGCGGCAAACCCGGCAGGCAACCGCCGCGGTGTTGTACGAGCTCGCCGTCAAGATTGCGTCGGGCTTCGGGCTCTCCGCCGAGCTCCTGATGGTATTCGTCGAGGCAGCGGTGGATCTCGGCCGCAGCGACGAGGCACGCGCGGCGGTGTCGCACTACCATGCCTCGCCGGGCACGCGTGTGTCGGATTTCAGCCTTCGCATGGAAACTCTGTTGCGTGAACGCCCCGAGCTCGGCGCCGCACTCGTGGCAGTGCTGGTCGATGTGCCGCTCGCTCCGGCTTTGCGCTTGGCCCTCGTGTGTTCGGGTCTGGCCCACGGCGATGCCGATGCCATGTTGCGCGAGCTCGCTTTGCTCGTGGCCGAGGAACCCGAGCTGCGCCAACCAGCGCTCGAAGCATTGAACACGCTGCTGCGAAAGCGTGGCGAACACCCCCGCGCTCTCGAGCTCACGGCCGAGCTGCTGCTCGACGGCGGCGAATGGGTCGCGAGCGCCGAGTCCTTCGCGCGCACGCTGCGCGCTCAGCCCGAAGCCACCGACCGTATCTGTCGGAGCGCCGACCGTCTGTTCACCAGTGCTGGGGCAGACGATGGCGTGTGGCGGCCGATCGTTCTCGCGTTGCTGGACACGAAACGCCATCGACACGCGCGCGATCTCTGTCACCGCGCGGCGCAGAACGTGCCCGCGGATCGCCAGGGCTTCCTCCATCTCGCGCTCGGCTGCATTCACCTGGAAACCGGCCAGGCGAGTGCGGCCACCAATGCTTTCGCCAGCGCCTTGCGCTGCAGCGACATTCCGCTCGACCGCGTCATCGCCGAGCTGCGCCGCACCGTCGCGCTGGATGCACACCTCGGACACGCGCGTTGTGTGCTCGCGCACGCGCTCTTGCGTGTGGAGGGGAATGGTGCCGAAGCGGTCGCTTTGCTGTCCGAGGCCGTGCGTCTCGATCAGATGCTCGTCGACCTGGTGCTGGAAGCGCTGCACGAGCACGCTGCAACGCTCGAGGGCTATGGTCCGGCACTGGCGCTCGCGGGCGCCTTGTGGCTGCGTCGAGGCGAACGTGCGCGTGGCGTCGCATTGCTCAATCAAGCGCTACAGATCGCTCCGGAGCTCGGGCCGCAGATTCTCCTCACCCTGCAGGTCGAGTGGGATCGCGATGCGGAGAATCCGGACACGGGGATGGCGCTCGCCCGCGCGCTCCTGGCCGGGAAGCAAGAGCGCCGTGCCTGCCGCTTGCTGGCCGAGCTCGGCCGGCGCTTCCCGCCGCTGCGCGCGCAATTGGTGGGTGCACTCGAAACGTTGCTCGCAACCACTCCGATGCCTGAAGCGCATCGGGTGCTGTGGGACCTCTTGCTGGTGCAAGGCGACCGCGATGCAGCGCTGCTGCGCGTCCGCCGCGCCGTCGAACAGCCCGGTGTGACCGCCGAGAATCGCCTCGAGCTGCTCGAGTCCGCCTTGCAGCGCTTTCCCGACGAGGCATGGATCGTCTGCGAGCTTGCCGCGCTCGAGATTCGCAGCGGTAATGCACCGCGCGGCGAGACCCGCATGCGTGCGCTGCTGGAGCACGATGGTGCGGCACGCGATCTGGTGCTGGCGACCTTGGCGGAAGTCGGGGGACGCGCGACGGAAGCCCTCGCCCTTCTCGAAATCGACACGTTGCTGGCATCGGAACGCTGGCTGGAAGCGCAAGCAGCCCTCGCCGGATTTCGCACCGAGCATGAGGATGCAACGGAGGCCCGTCTCGCGCGCTTGCAAATTCTCGTCGCGCGCGGAGGCGTCGAGGGCGGTGCCGCACTCGACCTCGCACAGCAGCTGCGACAGAAGGGTGACGTCGAGGAAGCGATCGAGGTCCTACGCCGGGTGACGGAGGGTGCGCATGCGCACGAGGCACGTCTGCTTCTCGCCTCGATCTACGTCGATCTCGGCCGCGTCAGCGAGGGCAAAGAGATCCTGGCCACGGCGCTGCAGTCCGGCGGCGGCGGCCGCGAGACCTACGACTTCCTCGAGCGCCTGAATGCGCAGGGGCTGCAGAAGAAGATCGACCAGTTGCACGAGACGAGCGCGCGCACACCGAGCAACTTGCGCGCACGACTCGAGCTCGCACGGCTCTCGCTCCTGTCACGCGATTTCTCCGCCGCTCGCGAGGCGCTCAGCTTCCCCGCGGATGGACCCGAGATGGAAGCGGCTCGACGCTACTTGTTGGCGCGCAGCTACTCCGACGCCGACCAGCCGCATCTCGCAGCCGCCGTCACCCGCAGCATCGACCTCGTGCAGGTGGCCGACGCCGAAATGCGCCGCAACGTGCTTTTCCTGGGTGCCCGGTGCAATGAGCAGCTCGGCCGGTTCGGCGAAGCTCACGTCATCTACCTGCGGCTTCTCGGTGAGTTCCCCGACTTCAAGGCCGCGCACGAACGTGCGCGGGTGACATACCAGTTGCACTTGCATGCGTGTCTCGAGCCACGGCCCGTGGTCCTCGAGAAGCGCACGAACCTCGGTCCGCCATGACACGGCGTTTGGCGAGCGACCCTCGGGAGGAACCATGAAGATCTGTCCATTCCTGGTGGCTGGCCAAGCTTCGCTGCCGCAGCGCGGGCCGGCTCTGTTGCGCCCGACTCCCCCGAGTACACCGCGAGTCGAGATCACCCGCGCCTCCGACTCCGAAATCTCGAAGTCGGGCGAACCGGTCCTCTCGACACAACTCTGGGCCCTCGAGGATGAGGTCGACGACGCACCGCGCTCCAGCCTCGAATGTCTGGGTGAGCCCTGTCGCTTCTTCCACGCCGGCGGCTGCCGCTTCGACACCTTGTTCGAGTCCGGATTCACCGGCGCTTCGCTTGCGGGAGCCCCGGAAAGCACTCTGCTGTTGCACGAGGGCGAGGCCGAGGGCCCGACGACGAGCTCCATCCTGCAGGAAGTGTGGTCGCTACAGCGGGAGAACTTGAAGGAGATGATCGGCGGCTTCCGGCGGCTGGAGGGGGAGCAATCGCGCCAACAAGGTGCGCTCACCGGTCGCATCGAGCAGCTGCTCGGACGTGTCGAAGCCGTGCGGAGCGCCGAGCCTGAGATGGGGAATGTGCTGCAGGAGCGCCTCGGCGCCTTGCAGAGCGGCATCGCCGCACTCGATCAGGCCCTGCATTCCGCGTCCGCTTCGACATTGCAACCCGAGATCGAGAAGCTACGGGGAGAAATCGCCAACACGCGCAATGACATCGCCCGCGCAACTTATGACGCCGAGCAATCGCGCAGCGCCATCGAGGGCACCCTGTCCGCCGTGGCCGAGTCCCGCGAGGACTCGCGCCGCGCATTGCAGGAGAGTCTCGAGGAAATGCGGCGCATTCTCGCCAGTTCGGCAAGCGAATCGCGCGCGCGTCTCGAGCTCGTGGCGGCACAGAAACCCAACGCTTCGCTCGAACACAGTCTGCAGCGCCTGCTCGAAGACAACCAGAGCATGAACACTCTGCGTCAGGAGCTGCAGCAATCGCTGCGGTTGCTCGCCAGTCACGTACAGGAAGTCGCCGCCGCGGCCGCGGGCCTGGCCTCTTCGTCACGCCACGCCGAGGAGCTGCTGGTCGAACAGCGGTCCTTCTCCGAGGCACTGCTCGAGCGCGAGCGCCGCGAGGAGGCGCGCCGTCTCAACAACGCCGGCGTGCTCGCCTATCACGAAGGCGCCTACGATACTTCGGTTGAAAAGTTCAAGAAGGCGTTGCAGTTCGACCCGACCCTCGCCGAAGCGTGGAACAACCTTGGGCTTTCCTACACCGAGATGCACGCCGACGACAACGCGCTCGAAGCCTTCAAGAAGGCGCTCGAGTTCGGCCCGAGCGTCGGCCAGGTCTACAACAATCTCGGCTACCTGTACCACCGCCGCGGCGAGCTGGAGCAAGCAGTCGAGATGTACGAGCGCGCCACCGAGCGCTCGACCGACACCAGCGCCGCATGGTCGAACCTGGCGAACGCGCTCTACGCGATGCGCCGCAGCGACGACGCCATCGTCGCATGGAAGCGCGCGCTCGAGCTCGACCCCGCCAACGACAAAGCCGCGGGCGCCCTCGAACGCCTCGGCCTCCGTTCCGAGCGCTGAGCCGAGGCTAGGCGCGAAGGTTCCGCGGCTATCGCGGTTCGCGCAGGACGACCACACGCTGCGGTGCCACGAAGGCTCCGGCGTTGAGCCGAGCGAAGTACACGCCTCGCGCCGGACGCCCCGCGCTGTCGTGTCCGGGACTCCATTCGACCTCGTAGCGGCCGGCGTCACGCCAACCGCCATCGAGATGGCGCAAGAGCCGCCCGCGCACGTCGTACAGCACGAGTTGCACGTCGGCACCGGCTCCCCCGATCGCGTACGAGAACACGATCTTGTCACCGGCGTCGTATCGGGGTGGGTCGAGCGCCGACACCAGATCCATGGTACGCCCGGATCGCGCCGCAATCTGGGATGTGGCCCCGGTCTGGTCGTGAAATCGAAGCGAATACCACATCTCGGTGCCGGGGCGGACGTCGCGGTCGACGTATTGCATTCGTGACGAGAGTTCCGTGAAGCTGGCGACCACCGTGAACGGCCCATCGGCTCGCATCGATCGCAGCACGTCGACCCGACGCAGGTTGGAAATGTCCGCACTCCCGAGCGACCAAGACAACGTGATCTGGGATGGGAAGGCCTCCAAGTCGAATTCGACAATCGCGGTGGGACCCCGCCGGCTCCACACGCTTTGATGCGTGGCGCCGGCGAATAGATGTGAATTGGCGCCGATCGCGAGCTTGTGCACCGCGATTGGCGAGGGGAACCCGTCATTCAAAGGCGCCCAGTTGCTGCCGTTGTCGCTCGAGTGGAAGACTCCATTCGACGTGGTTCCAGCATAGAGATCGAGGCTGTCGGCGGCCAAAGCCGTGACGGCTCCCGTGATCCCGCTGTTGGCGTTGCTCCATGTCGCCCCGTCATCGCCAGAACGATACACGCCCAGACCCGTGGCGACGAAGATCGTCGCCTCGCTTTGAGTCATCGCAGCGAACGGGCCGAGTACTGGCAATCCCGAAAACGGCGCGTCCCAGCTCGCCCCCTCGTCCGACGAGCGCCGGAACCGGAGGTTCGAACCCGCGAGCACATAGGTGCCACTTTTCCATAGAGACAAGACAACCTGGGGCGGCGCGAATCCGGTCGGGAGTGTGGCCCATCTCAGGCCCCCATCCGTCGATTTCGCCACACCGCTGCTCCCCCCCGCGTACACGGTGTTCCCGTCGACGAAGAAATCGACTGCGCTGGACAATCCGAACCCGGTACTGCTCAACCTCCAGCGATTGCCTTGATCGCTGCTCCGATAGATCGTCCCCTGGCTCGTTCCACCGAGAAGTTCGGCGCCGACCTGGGCAAGACAGAGCCAGCCGGCGGTGCGCGGAATGCCAATGTTGATTTCGATCCAACTCTCGCCGTTGTCGGCGCTGCGGAAGAATCCTTGGCCGTCGCCGGCGGCATAGAGGTCCGTGCCGCTCGCCAGCAAGCTGTTGATCTTGAGAGCGCGCAACCCCGTATGAGATCTCGTCCACGTGTTGCCGTTGTCGGTGCTGCGATGGATGCCCGTGCCGCTCCCCAGACCGTTCGTCGCCGCAAGCAAACTGTTTGCACTGACGGCCAGCACCGGGATGGATTGCCCGGCGGCGGGCAGTGGGAGGCCGTCGCTCAGGGGTTCCCAGGCGTCGCCGTTCGCGTCGCCGCGGTAAACCAAAGATCCGTATCCGGTGAACAGGTTCGCAGAGGTCGCGAGCACGCTGAAGGGAAAATTGGTGGCCGGAATGCCAACGGGATTGATCTTGACCCAGCTTGCCCCGTTGTTCGTGCTGCTGTGCACGCCGTTGACGTTGGTCGATGCGAAGAGACCGGCAGCGTTGGCCGAAAGGCCAGTCAACCCGCTCGTGCCCAAGAAAGGGACAGCTGCCGTCCAACTCGCCCCGCCATCGCTCGAGCGAAAAACCCCCTTCACGCTGGAACTGAGTGCGCTCCCCGCATAGATTTCCGCGCCCAGCTGCGTGAAGTAACCGATCGAGATGTTCGCCGGCAACCCGGTATTGGAGGCGGTCCAGTCTTCACCGTCGTTTGAAGATCGAACCACGCCGATCCCTGAAAAGCCCGCCAAGAGTTCCCCCCCTGACCAGGCAAACGCATTCACGACGTGCGAATTCGCGGGAATCCCGGCGGCGCCCTTCTGGATCCAGCTGTCGCCATCATCGGTGGAATGATAGATGGCTGGTGTGGACCCGGTGGAGTACCCGGCAAGATAGGTGTTCGTGCCGAAGGAACCGATGGCGTCCACCGAGAGATTCCCCGGCAGGTCGGCGAGCAGAGGCGTCCAGCTGACACCCCCGTCGGTCGAGCGGAAAGCGCCATCGTTGGCGACGGCGAACACGATGCCGCTGGTTGCGTTGACGGAAAGAGCCACGACCCGCCCGCCATCGGGACCGTTGCTTTGCTCCCATTGGGCCCAAGCCGCTTGCGCGCCGAGAACACCCCAAAGAGTTGCGCACAGGAGTCGCCTTTTCATGCGACCTCTCCCGAAGAACATGAGAACGCCGACTCGAGGTGGCCGGCTTCGAGCGGCGGGCGTGCTCGACTTCTCAGCATGCGGAGTCCTCGGATTGTGCTCGCCACGCGGACGGCGAGTCAAGAGCACCCTCGGAGTCGGTACGCCGCATGCAGACTCCCGTGCTGCCGTGTCGCCGCAAACGCCCGCGGTTCACGACTCCTTCCATGTCCTGCGATGCGTTTCCCCACCGGGGGGGCGCTTGCCGTGCCTTGCGGCCGGAAGTGATGGCGACGCCTGGCGCATTTCCAGGCCGCCCGCTAGGCTTGCCGGGGCGCGAAGCGAGGTGCACGTCGAACTCGAATGAAGCTCACCTGGAAGCTCACACTGATCCTGTTCATCGGGATGTGCGCGGTGCTGGCGCTGGATGTGATCGTCGAACTGCGTCGCGAGCGCGCGATCCTCGAGACCAACATGCGCACCGACGAGCACGACACGGGACAGGCGCTCGCGACGTCCCTGGCGCGCGTGCTGGCGCTGGAGAGCGACGAGCGTGCCCGCGAAATCATCGAACACGCCAATGCCTCGTCGACAGAACTCCGCTTTCGCTGGATCGACACCGGGGCCGACGTGGATTCGGTGGCGAGCGTCGTGCGCGGCGATTCCTTTTTCACCTACATCCCGATCCGCAGCGGCGGGGAGACGGACGCCGTCTTGGAGGTCTCGGAGTCGCTGGCCGGCCTGCGACAGCACCTGCGCACACTTGTCGTCCACCGCATTGGAACGACGTTGGTACTGGCTGTGCTCTTGAGCGGGGTTGCCGCCGTGGTCGGCGCCTGGATCGTCGGCAACCCGATGTCGCGACTCGTTGCGAAGGCACGGCGCGTCGGTGAAGGTGACTTGGGTGGGCCGCTGGGCCTGACGCGGCACGACGAGATCGGTATTCTGGCACGCGAGATCGACGCGATGTGCGATCGCCTGGCGAGCGCTCAACATCGGCTCGCGGCGGAAACCGCCGTTCGCATCACGGCGATCGAGCAGCTCCGGCATGCCGGCCGGCTCGTGACCGTGGGGCAGCTCGCTTCCGGTCTCGCACACGAGCTCGGCACACCGCTCAACGTCGTGGCGCAGAGAGCCAAGATGATCGCGACCGGCGAGGTCTCCGGGCAGGAAGCGACGGATGGCGCGCGCATCGTGTTCGAGCAATCGCAGCGGATGACAGGTGTTCTGCGCCAGCTCCTCGACTTCGCTCGCCGGCGAACACCCCAGTCTGCATCGTACGACCTGCGTCGCATCGCCGAGCAGACGGCCGGCCTGCTGTCGCCACTCGCGCGCAAACGCAATGTCGAGATTCGAGTCGAGCTGGGCGATTCGGTCCGGGTGCACGTCGACAGCAGCCAGATCGAGCAGGTACTCACCAACCTGGTGGTCAATGGTTTGCAAGCGATCTCCGCAGGTGGCACGGTGACCGTGCGCGTCGAACGGCGAATCGCCACCCCGCCAGCCGACGTCGGCAGCGCCCCCGGCGAGCACGCATGCGTCGAGGTCCAAGACTCGGGTCATGGCATCCCGCCCGCGATCCAGTCACGAATCTTCGAGCCCTTCTTCACCACGAAGGATGTCGGCGAAGGCACCGGGCTCGGGCTCGCGGTCGCCTATGGCATCGTTCGCGAGCATGACGGCTGGATCGCGGTCGACTCCGAGCTGGGCCGCGGCAGCCGCTTCTGCGTCTTCCTGCCACTCGAAGCCGCGGGGGGTTCCACGTGAACCAGCGCGTTTTGATCGCCGATGACGAGCGGGCGATGGGCGAGATGTTGACCGAGATGCTGGGTCGCCGCGGCATGGATTGCATCTGGAAACCATCGGCAGCGGCAGCGTTGGAAGCATTGGACGTGCACGACTTCGACGCAGTCGTGACGGATGTAAAGATGACCGGCATGCATGGCATCGATCTCTGCGCGCGCGTGGTCGAGCGCCGCCCGGACACCCCAGTCATCGTGATCACTGCGTTCGGCAGCATGGAGACGGCGGTGGCTGCCATGCGTGCGGGCGCCTACGACTTCGTCACCAAGCCGCTCGAGATCGACGCGCTCGAGCTGGCGTTGCGCCGCGCCTTCGAGCGCCGGGCTTTGCGCAACGAGGTGAAGCGACTGCGGCGCGCGGTGCGTGACGCCGAGTCCTTCGACGAGATGGTGGGAACCAGCCCGCCCATGCAGCAGCTCTTCGCATTGCTGGGGCGCGTCGCGGAATCCGATGCGTCGGTGCTCGTGCGGGGCGAAAGCGGCACCGGCAAGGAGCTCGTGGCGCGTGCGCTGCATCGCAAGGGCAAGCGCGCCAGCGGTCCGTTCATCGCCATCAACTGTTCGGCGGTGCCGGAGCCGCTGCTCGAAAGCGAGCTGTTCGGTCACGCGGCAGGTGCTTTTACCGACGCAAAGACGGCACGCGACGGACTCTTCGTGCAGGCGAACGGTGGCACGCTCTTTCTGGACGAGGTCGGCGATCTCCCGCTCGCTCTGCAGCCGAAACTCCTGCGTGCGCTGCAGGAGCGCGCCGTCCGGCCCGTCGGTTCGACGAGTGAAGTGTCCTTCACCGTTCGACTGATCGCGGCGACGCATCGCGACCTCGAGGCGGATGTCGAAGCCGGACGCTTCCGGCAGGACCTCTTCTATCGCATTCACGTGGTGCCGGTGGACGTGCCACCGCTGCGTGCGCGCGGCAACGACGTTCTGACGCTCGCCCAACGCTTCGTGGAGGAGTGTGCGGCACAAGCCGGGCGCACGATCTCGGGCATCACGGGCGGGGCCGCCGAGAAGCTGCTGGCCTACGACTGGCCAGGAAACGTTCGCGAGCTGCGCAACTGCATCGAGCGAGCCGTGGCGCTCACGGCGTTCGAACAGGTCACCGTCGACGACTTGCCGCCGCGTGTTCGCGAGCACGCGCGCGCGCGTGTGCTCATCGCCGCCGATGATCCCACCGAGTTCGTCTCCATGCAGGAGGTCGAGCGGCGCTACATCCTCCGCGTCCTCGAGGCGCTGCAGGGGAACAAGACTTCTGCCGCACGGATTCTCGGTCTCGACCGCAAGACTCTGTACCGCAAGCTCGAGCGCTGGGGCGTCTGACCACACCGGGGCAAGTTGCCCCGGGTCGGCGCATCCAATTGTCGAAAAATAACTTCCATCGCGATGCGCGCCGGAGCGTGCCACCCTGCCACGCGCGCGACGCGGGGCGCTCGAGCATTTTCAACGAGTTGCGCGGTTGGCATCCATGCTGCTGGAGAAGTCACGCAGGAGTGAATGAACATGTCGGCAACGATGGCAACAGAAGCGAAGCACCCGGCGGCTCATCCCGAGTCGAACTCCTACAAGTGCCGGGTGATGATCGCCGAGGACGACATCGAGATGAGAAAGCTGCTGACTTGGTCGATTCGCAAGTCCGGGCACGAAACGCTTCACGCCGAGAGCGGGACCGAGCTACTCGATCAAGTCGCCGCATTGCAATTGGCCGGTGAGCCACTGGACCTATTGATCACCGACGTGCGTATGCCGGGCCTCGATGGGCTCGAAGCTCTCGATTGGTTGCGCGAGCTCGGCGTTCAAGTTCCCGTCATCGTCATCACGGCCTTTGGTGATCCCCGCACACACCAAGAGGCGAGCCGGTTGGGGGCCTGGGCCGTCCTCGACAAACCGTTCGACCTCGAGGACTTTCAGGTTCTCGTGGACAAGATCCTGGATCGTTGATCCGAGAACTCCCCGCGCGGTGCGGGGAACGCATTTGGGAGGAAGATCATGAAGTACGAAAACGTCACACTGCACGGTGCCACGTGGAAACTCCAGAACGTTCGCACGGAGGAGGACCTCGACCGGATCGCGAAGGTGCTGCACAACGCCCCCGGCATCGTCGGATGCAAGATCAGTGTGGATCGCCTGGAGGTGACTTTCGAGCCGGACCACTTCACGGAGTCGAAGCTGAAGGAGCTAATTCAGAAGGCCGGAGCCTACCAGGTGCTCGCGCGCATCGAGACCAGCCGTCGCCAGGTGCCTCTCCGGGCTTCCGCCGAGAGCATTCGGTAACCCCACCGGCCGCGTCGATGCGGCTGTCCCCCGCGACCGGGGAGGCGACGGCCTCTCCGGTCGTGGAGTTGCGCATCCGCATTTCGAGCCGCGATGAGCGCCAAAGTCTTCAGCCGGCGAGAGGCTCGCTGTGCCGGGGTGCGTTCCCCTCCAAATGGAAAGCGTGAAGTAGGCGGTGGGCGATCGGGGCCAAGATCAGCGCGATCACCGAGAGGAATGCGACGCCGCTCCACAGCGCGTAGACGATCGCGAAGATTTTTCCCGAGGCCGTGCGCAGTTCCTGGACCGGACCCATCCCGGTCAGGATCATCGCCGCATTGAGTGTGGCGTCCAGCCAGTTCCAACCTTCGGTCATGCGATAGCCGAGTGCACCCACGGACAGCCCGAGCACGACCAGACCCATTGCCGCCGCGCTCATGCGCAGGATGCGACCGAGGAAGGCCGGGCGCGAAAGCAGGGGTTCGCTCTTGTGCTCGAAGAGAAAGCGCCGCGGTCGGTCCGTTCGTACCATGCTTGCTCCTTGACTCGAAACGAAGCTCGAGCAAATGACGGGAATGATCTTTCCGCATTCTCGGAGAAGCGGAGCCGGACCGCAATGAGCCGGTTCGACGCCATCCGCTCCAAGCCGCAACATGGGTCTCATGAATCGCTGCCGCGCTTCACGGCGGCTTGACCTCCGCGGCCGGTGTCGCACGCAGGATGTGAGCGTAGAGGACGAGGCTCGCTGCGAACGGCACTACGTAGTACAGGACGCGGAAGAGCATCGCGGCGAGCACGGCGCGCTCGTACTCGACGCCCAGCAACACGAAGATGCCGGCCATCGAACCCTCCTGAACACCGAGCCCACCCGGAAGCATCGACAGGAAACCCGCCGTGACGCCGATCGCGAACCCGGTCAAGAGCACACCCGGGTGCAACGGCGTGCGTAGCGCCTCGAAGCAGGCGCCGAGCGCCAGAACACTCGTCGCCCAATCGGCGACGACGAAGAGAAGCGGCACGCCGAGCACGGAAGGGCGACGGCGGATCGCCGCCACGCCGCGCCCGAGCGTCGTATCGAGATCGTGGAGTGCGTGCTCGAGGTCACGCCGCAGCAGCTTGCTTCCGAGCCAGCCGAAGAGACGCGCTGCCCGCGTCCGCATCGCGTCGCTGAGGAGCAGGATAGTCGTCCCCACGAGGAGTCCGACGGCCGCCGCCGTCGCCAGCGACATCTCGAACGTCCGCGTCCGCCCGAGAGGGTGGTTGACGAGAAGATACGTGAGCCCAATCGGCAACAGCGACATCATCGCCAGGTGATTGAAGTAGGAGTGCACGAGCGACGCGCTCACGACGTCGCCCGCCGCCATTCCTCGCCGGCGCAGGAGATAGAGCCGAAGCGAGTAGCCCGCGAGCCCGCCCACCGACACCAGGTTGTTGAGCGCGAACGAGACGAAGCCGATCTCGATCTGATCACGCCGGCGCAATCGGATGCCGAAGATGCGGTTGATCGCCGAAAAACCGGCACTCAGACAGAAGTACGAGACCGCGCTGCAGAGCAGCGCCACCGGCGCCCAGGACCACGACGCGTGCCGGAGGACGTGCATCGCCTTGCGCGCGTCCATCGTCGCCATGAGCACGCCGAGGAGAAGACATGCGGTCACGAGGACGATGCCGAGCCGTCGCTGCCGGTGCTCCGAACCTTCCACGCGACCTCCCCTCCGATCATCCTTCGGTGACACGCCCGAGCGCGATGCCGGCATTCACGAGCCCCGTCGCGCCGCCTTGATAGACGAGGAAACGCTCCTCCCACAGGGGCTCGAA
>Ga0075428_100001991_pt1 | contig 22015 bp, 22 predicted proteins | sample RhiMetdeltSRZDD2_FD_75291 | JGI IMG/M metagenome (GOLD analysis project Ga0075428, IMG submission 75291) | Populus rhizosphere microbial communities from Tennessee, USA - Rhizosphere MetaG P. deltoides SRZDD2 | ecosystem: Host-associated > Plants > Roots > Rhizosphere > Soil | place: USA... | reverse complement strand
TCTCCTCGCCGAACAGGTCGCGCACGACGTCCTTCGACTTCGGCCCCTGGATCTGGAGCGGGTCCGCCTCGGCCTCCGAGAGCTCGACGTCCATCCCCGCGTGCGCGGCCAGCCCCTTCGCGTACTGGAGCACGTCGCTGTCGGCGAGCGCGAACCAGAACGTGTTCTCGTCGAGCCGGAGCATCACCGGGTCGTTGAGGATCCCGCCGTCAGGCGCGGTGATCAGCACGTACTTGGCCTGGCCCACAGCGCACTTGCCCAGATCGCGGCAGGTCAGGAGCTGCGCGAAGCGGAACCCGTCGGGCCCGGTCACTTCGACGTTCCGCTCCACGGACACGTCCCAGAGGGTCACGTGGTTCAGCAGGTGCCAGTACTCCGCCTCGAAGTCGTCGAAGTTCGTCGGGAACAGCGTGTGGTTGTAGACGGTGAAACCCTTCGGGCCGTAGCGCTGGGTCGCCTCGTAGTAGGAGCTGCGGCGCAGGCGCGCTCCTCGCTGCACCAGCGACATGTCGAACGGTTTGCTCATCGTCGGGGCGAGACTCATGCGCGGCACTATAGGCCGCCGTTAGTGTCGCCGCTGATGTACGACGCGGTGATCATCGGCGGCGGCCACAACGGGCTTGTGGCCGCGGCGTACCTCGCGCGGGCCGGCCTCAAGGTCGTCGTGCTCGAACGGCGCCACGTGCTCGGCGGTGCGGCGGTGACCGAGGAGGTGTTCCCGGGCTTTCGCTTCAGCGTCGCCTCGTACGTCGTCTCGCTGCTCCGCCCAGAGATCGTCCGCGAGCTCGAGCTGCCGAAGCACGGCCTCGAGATCCTGCCGCTCGACGGAACGTTCACGCCGCTCGAGGACGACTACCTGTGGCGGGTGAACGACCACGGCCACACGCTGCGCGAGCTTCGGCGCTGGTCGCCGAGCGACGCGGAGGCGTACGACGAGTACGGCCGTCTGATGCTCGAGATGGCGCAGTTCGTCAAGCCGATCCTTTCCATGGCCCCGCCGGACCCCGGACGCTTCAACCCCCGCGAATGGCTTCCGGTCGCGCGTCTCGCCCGCGCGTTCAACGACCTTCCCCGAGAGCAGAGAGCCGTCTTCATCCAGCTCATGACGATGAGCGCCGCCGACTTCCTCGACCAGTGGTTCGAGACCGATCCGCTCAAGGCGACGATGAGCGCCTCGGGAATCATCGGCACGTTTCAAGGGATCCGCTCACCGGGCACCGCGTACGTCCTCCTGCACCACTACATGGGCGAGATCGACGGCGTCCTGCGCGCGTGGGGAATCCCGCGGGGAGGAACGGGCGCGGTCAGCGAGGCGATCGCGAGCGCCGCCCGGTCGTTCGGCGCCGAGATCCGGACCGAGGCCGCGGTTGACCACTTCCTGACCCGCGGCGACGAGGTGGCCGGCGCGGTGACGAGCTCGGGCGAGGAAGTGTCCGCCCGGGTGACGCTGTCGAGCCTCGACCCCCAGCAGACGTTCGTCCGGCTCCTTCCCTCGGGCCTCCTCGAGGCGTCGTTCCTGGACGAGGTGGGGCGCTACCGGTACCGCGGCTCGAGCGGGAAGGTGAACCTGGCCCTGGACGGCCTTCCCGAGTTCACCTGCCTGCCCGGCGAGGGTGACCACTTGCGCGGCGCTATCAGCTTCAGTCCGAGTATCGACTACATGGAGCAGGCCTACGACGACGCAAAGGCCGGGCGCTTCAGCCGGCGCCCGTACATCGACATGGTCATCCCGACCCTCGTCGATCCGTCGATGGCGCCCCCCGGCAATCACGTCATGAGCTGCTTCGTGCAGTACGCGCCATACCGCCTGGCTGACGGGGACCAGTGGGACGACGCAAGGCGCAAGGCGTTCGGAGAGACCGTCGTCGACACGATCGCGGAGCGAGCCCCGAACATCCGTGACCTGATCCTGCACGCGCAGGTCCTCACGCCGAAGGACATCGAGGAACGGTTCGGGCTGTCCGAGGGCAACATTTTCCAGGGCGAGCTCTCGCTCGAGCAGCTTTTCTTCAACCGTCCCGTGCCCGGCTGGGCCCGCTATCGGACGCCGCTGCGAAACCTCTGGATGTGCGGGTCGGCGACGCATCCCGGAGGCGGAATCATGGGAGCCTCCGGACGCCTCGCCGCCTTGCAGGTCCTTCGCTCGCTGCGCGCCAAGAAGGCGGCCTGAGCGTGGCACGGGAGCGCTACGACGCCGTCGTCGTCGGTGGCGGCCACAACGGTCTGGTCACGGCCGCATACCTCGCGAAAGCGGGGCTGCAAACGCTTGTCCTCGAGCGCCGCGCCCGTGCAGGCGGCCTCCTCGCAGCCGAGGAGATCGTGCCAGGCGTGCGCGCGCCGGTCGCCGCCGACGGAGTCGGCGGTCTTCGCGACGACGTCACCCGCGACCTCGTGCTGAGCGCCCACGGCTTCCGCGCCATCGAGCCGGAGGTGGTGGCGTTCGCCCCTTCCACCAACGGCCGCGGAGTCACGTTGTGGCGCGATCCGGTCCGAACGGCCACGGAACTCCGGGCGGGGACGCAGCCGAGTGACGCCGAGGCCTTCGTCGCGTTCGACCGCAGGATCCGCTCGCTCGGCGAGTTTCTCGCCCGCGTCCACACGACCGAACCTCCCGATCTCGCGTCGCCGTCCCTCGCCGACGCCACCGGAGGCCTGACGCTGCTCAACGGCCTGCGCCAGCTCGGCAGGCAGCAGGTCCGCGAGGTGCTGCGGCTCCTGCCCATGTCCGTGGCCGACCTCGTCGGTGAGGCGGTCGAGGGCGAGGCGCTCCGCGGCGTCCTCGGCGCGCGAGGCGTCCGCTACGCGGCGATGGGACCTCGGTCGGCGGGTACGGCGCTCAACTTCCTCTGGGACTCGGCTTCGGGAGGAGGAGCCGCGGGGCGGACTGTTTTCGTACACGGCGGGCCGGGCGCGCTGGCGGAGGCGCTCGTGGCCGCCGCGCGAGCCTACGGCGCGACAGTTCGTTGCGACGCCGACGTCGCAGCTATCCGTACGGGCCGAGGAGCGGTCGAGGGCGTGGCTCTCGCGGGCGGCGAGGAGATCGACGCGCAGATCGTCGCCTCGAGCGCCGATCCGAAGCAGACTCTTCTGCGTCTCGTCGACCCGGCCGTGGTCGGCCCGACTCTGGGTTGGAGGGCGGAGCACATCCGCACGCCCGGCGTTGTCGCCAAGGTGACCCTCGTCCTGGAGAGCCTGCCGGCCATCGGTGGCGCCGCCGACGAGCGCCTGCGCGGGCGAATTGTCCTCGCGCCGACGCTCGACAGCCTTGAGCGGGCGTTCGACGACTCGAAATACGGCCGGATCTCCGAGCACCCGTATCTCGAGGCGACGATCCCCACGCTCTGGGATCCTTCTCTCGCCGCCGACGGCACCCACGTTCTCACCGCGCTGTTCCAGTACGCGCCACGGCGCCTTCGCGACGCGGAGTGGGACGAGGCAGTGCGCGATGAGGTAGGCGACGCGGCCGTGCAAACGCTCGAGGCCTACGCACCAGGCCTCGTCCAGCGGATCATCGCTCGCCACGTCGTCACCCCCGCGGACCTCGAGCGAGAGTATGGCCTCAGTGGTGGGCACCCCATGCACGGCGAGCACGCCCTCGACCAGGTCTTCGCGTGGCGGCCCCTCCTCGGCCACGCACGCTACCGGCTTGCAGGGATCCGCGGTCTCTACCTGTGCGGGGCGGGTGCACATCCCGGGGGCGGAGTGACCGGCGGTCCCGGGAGGAACGCAGCCCGGGCCATCCTGGCCGACGCCCGGCGAGCTCAACGGCGCAGCGCGAGACGCCGCGGACGTGGTGGGTCTTCGTAACGGGTGCTGGGGACCGATGCTCAACGGAGAAGGGCGGCGCAGCGGCCGCCCGTCACGGAAGCGAAGAGAACGAGGGTAGGCCGGCCGGCCGTACACCTCGATCTCGGACATGTCCTGAAGGTGCACTGGGCCGTTTAGTGCACGCATAACCCGGTGGTCGCAGGTTCAAATCCTGCCCCCGCTACTGCGAAAGGCGCCGGAAACGGCGCCTTTCGCTTTTTAAGACCGGGTCGTTTTCCGCGCCCTCGATGTTGCTCGACGGCGAACTTCGGCACGGGCAAACCGCCGAACCGGCGCGTCCGTATATCCGGGCAGGGAGAGAAAGGCAGGCCACAATGCTTCGGACCAATCCGGGCCGCGGTCCACCTCTGCCGCCGAGCCCTGCCACAGCGTTACGAACAGGAGGATTTCGATGAGACGGCTGTCCATAGCCGCGATCCTCGCGGCCCTTTCGCTTTTCGGCATTGCATCGAGCTCGGCCGCTGCTGCGCCGTCGGTGCTCGATCCGAACCTCACGGTCCACGCCGTTGTCAGCGGGCTTGCGCAACCGACGAGCATGGCGTTCCTGGGTCCGAACGACTTCCTTGTCCTCGAGAAAAGCACGGGCAAGGTGCAGCGGGTTACGAACGGCGCGGTGACGTCGACCGTGCTCGATCTCGCCGTCAACAACGCCTCCGAGCGAGGGCTGCTCGGGATCGCGCTGCACCCGAACTTCCCGATGAACCGCAGCGTCTATCTCTTCTGGACGTGCAGCGCGCCGCCACCACCGATTCCGTTCTTCCCGACGGCGACGCGGTGCTCGACGACGCCGGAGCTCGGGGCGGACACCGCCAACATCCTGGCCGTGCCCCTGCTCGGGAACCGCGTCGACCGTTTTCTTTGGAACGGTTCCACGCTGACATTCGACCGCAACCTGATCATGCTTCGGGCGTTTCAGAACGACGGCGCTCCGATTCCTCCGGGGCAGGGCGACGCGGCGCAACCAGCGCGGGGGAACCACGACGGCGGCATCATCACGTTCGGCCCCGACGGCAAGCTCTACATCCTCATGGGCGACAACGGCCGGCGAGGCCAACTGCAAAATCTCGTCGACGGCCCGACCGCCCCGGGTGTCGCCGACGACCAGTTCGGCGGACCCGAGCCGGACGACGCACACCTCACCGGTGTGACCCTGCGCCTGAACGACGACGGCTCGACGCCGTCCGACAATCCGTTCTTTGCCGCCGGGGCCGCAATCGGCGGAGAGGCCGGCGCGAATATCCGGAAGATCTTCTCGTACGGCATCCGCAACAGCTTCGGGATGGCGTTCGATCCGATCTCGGGCAACCTCTGGAACGAGCAGAACGGGGACGACTCGTTCACCGAGCTGAACCGGGTCGAGCCTGGCGAGAACGCCGGCTGGGTGCAGATCATGGGGCCGGTCGGGCGGCTCGCGCAGTACAAGGCGATCGAAACCTCGAACGCCGTCGATCCGGTTACCGGGACGCCGTACTCCGGCCTCCAGCAGGATCGCTGGTCGCCAACGAACATCGCCGATACGCCGCAGGAGGCGCTCTCGCGTCTGTTCATGCTGCCGGGTGCCCACTACAGCGACCCGGAGTTCAGCTGGAAGTTCGAGATCGCGCCGGCAGGGGTCGGCTTCCTCAACAGCAGGGCCCTCGGGCCGCAGTACCGCGGCGATCTCTTCGTGGGCGCCGCGAGGACGTTCCTCGAGAACGGGTTCCTCTGGCGGTTCAACCTGACGGGGAACCGGCGGAAGATTGCCGTGGACGATCCGCGCCTCGAAGATCGGGTCGCGGATAACAACAACAAGTTCGACATCACGGAGAGCGAGACCCTGCTCTTCGGACGCGACTTCGGGATCGCCACCGACCTCGAGACGGGACCGAACGGGAACCTGTTCGTCGTCTCGCTCGATCAGGGTGCGGTGTACGAGATCGTGCACCGTTGATCGCTCCGAATTCGGAGGCGCCCCGGAACGAAAGAACCGGGGCGCCTCGTGTGCGGGCGGCACTCGCGGATGCGGGCGACCGCATCTGACGTTCGCTACGGTCGAGCGCACGATGGAATGGCAGATGCCGACGCTCGCCGATGTGCTGGAGGCACGGCGTCGAATCTCTCCTCACCTGCGGCCCACGCCGCTTTACGGCTACGCCACCCTGAGCGAACTGCTCGACGCGCAGGTGTTCGTCAAGCACGAGAACCACCAGCCGGTCGGCGCCTTCAAGGTGCGGGGCGGCGTCAACCTGATCTCGCAGCTCACCGCGGATGAGCGCCGGCGCGGCGTCATCGCCGCCTCGACCGGAAACCACGGCCAGTCGCTCGCTTTCGCCGCCCGTCTCTTCGGCGTGCAGGCGACGATCTGCGTGCCCGAAAACGCGAACCCGGTGAAGGTGGCCTCGATGCGCAGCCTCGGCGCCGAGCTCGTCTTCCACGGCCGCGACTACGACGAGGCGCGCCAGCATTGCGAGCAGCTCGCCGACAAGCACGGCTACCGCTACGTCCACTCCGGCAACGAACCGCTGCTGATCGCCGGCGTCGCAACGGAGACGCTCGAAATCCTCGAGCAGCAGCCGCAGACCGCTTTGATCATCGTCCCCATCGGCGGTGGCAGCGGCGCCGCCGGCGCCTGCATCGTCGCCAAGGCGGTCAATCCTGCCGTGAGAGTGATCGGTGTCCAGTCGGAAGCCGCGCCGGCGGCATTCCGTTCCTGGCAGGAGCGCCGCCTCCGCGAGGATCGGATGGAGACGTTCGCCGAGGGTCTCGCCACACGTACGGCGTTCGAGCTCCCGCAGCGAATCCTCTGGCAGTGGCTCGACGACTTCGTGCTCGTGAGCGACGACGAGATCCGAGCAGCGCAGGCGCTGATGATCGAGGCCACGCGCAACCTGGTCGAGGCTGCCGGCGCGGCGCCCCTCGCGGCCGCGCTTCGCATGCGCGAGCAGCTCGCTTCGAAGCAGATCGCCTTGATTGCGAGCGGCGGCAACGCAAGCCGCGAGCAGCTCCTCGACGTGCTGGGCGGCGAGCACGCGCTGGGGACTAGGCGCATTCGCGAGACCCTTCCCACGAGCTCTTAGTGGGGGTCATACGCTCGGCTCGACGGTTGGTGGCCGGCCTATGCGGCGTAGGCGAGTGCGTTGAGCCGCGGGAGCACATCGCCTTCCAACGCGCATGCGTCCCAGTGCTCGCCGCGGTCGACGCTCTCCCAGAGCTGGCCGTCGGCGAGACCGGCGAACAGGCGCCGATCGGTTGCGACGAGTGCGTAGGGCATCGCCGGCAGAGGCTCCGGCAGGCCTCCGGCAAGCGCCTGCCAGGCGTCGCCGCGCCATGCGTAGATACGCGCCTCGGGATTCGCGCCGCCGTGCGCCGCGAATGGCCCCGTGCTGGCAGAGACGTACCACGCGTCCGGGTCGTCGGGATCGACTGCCACCGCCCACGTGTAGTTGCGATCCCGACCCTCGTCTGCGGGGCGCCACGTCTCGCCTCCGTCATCGCTCCATGCAGCACCACCGCCTCCGGCCTCGTAGGCCCGTCGCTCGATCCGCGGATGCCACGTGAGCGAATGGACGTCGCGCTGCGCGCCGGGCCGATGGTCCTGCCACGAAGCGCCGCCGTCGACCGACCGCATCAACCCGCCTAGCTCGATCCCGACGAGGAGGAGCTCGGCGTCGTACGGGCTCGGCGCGATCCAGCGGACGTGCGAGGTCCACGGCCGCGGCGGAAAGCTCCACGTCGGCCGCGACGGCAGCTCCAGCAGGGCATTGAGCTCGCGCCAGCTCTCGCCGCCGTCGTCGCTGCGAAAGAGGGCGCTCGGCTCCGTTCCCGCGTACACCGCGCCGTCGACGGCACTTACCGCGACTGAGAACACGCCCGGTGCAGGCAATCGGCAGTCAGCCCAGGTGCGGCCGCCGTCGCTCGTTCGCCGAACACCACCGTCGCGAAGGCCGGCGTAAACGACGTCGGCGTCGCGTGGATCTACCGCAAGACACTGCGCGTGGCTGCCGACGAGCGAAGTCGCCACAGACCAGACGCCGTTGCTCTCATCGAGTCGAGCGATGCCGTCCCCCGTCGAGGCGTAGAGCCGCACGGCTTCACTCTAGGTTCAGCACGCCCGCCGCCGCCTGGCGGCTAGGTTGCGTGGGCGAGGCGGCGTCTCTCCCCGACGCTGCGGGGATCGAGGCGGAGGCCGAGCTCACGGGCGAGCGCGAGTGCTTGCTCGTACTCCTCCCGGTGGATTCCGCGGGCGATCTCTTCGTATTGGCCGTTCTGACCGACCTTGCCGGAGACGTAGTACTGCGCCATGAGGTTCACGTACGCCCCTGTGCCGAGCTCCTCGGCGACGAAGAGCAGGATCGCCTCGGTCTCCTCGAGCAGCCCGGGCATCATCAGGTGCCTAACGATGAGGCCGCGGCGCGCCATCCCGTTTCCGTCCAGCACGAGATCGCCGACCTGGCGGTTCATCTCGACGATCGTCTCGCGCGCGACGTCCGGGTAGTCGGCACGCTTCAAGTACCGCCGCGCCGCCTCGTGCGTCCACAGCTTGAAGTCGGGCATGTAGACATCGACGATCCCCTCCATCAGGCGGAGGCTGTCGAGCGAGTCGTAGGCGCTCGTGTTGTAGACGATCGGTAACTCGAGACCGCGCGCGAACGCGAGCGGCAACGCTTCCAGGATCTGCGGGACTACGTGCTCGGGTGTCACCCAGTTGATGTTGTGGCAGCCGATCGCCTGCAGCTCGATCATCATCTCGGCGAGCCGTTCGGGCGTGACGAGCTCGCCGCGCACCTCCCACGAGATGTCGTGGTTCTGGCAGAAGACGCAGCGGAGGTTGCAACCGGAGAAGAAGATCGTCCCCGAGCCGCGCCGCCCGCGGAGGCAGTCCTCCTCGCCGAAATGCGGGAAGTAGGAGGCAACGACCGCGTGCCGCCCAATCGCGCACAGACCCGCGACGTCCGCTCGACGGTCGATCTTGCAGCCGCGCGGACAGACGACGCAGCGTTCGCCGAGCAGTGCGTGGGCGGCGAGCGCTCGCTGTTCGAGCTCGGCCCGCGAGAGAGAAACGGTCAGCACGTCAGGCGGGGATCATTTTAGGAGCTTGCGGTCTCGTTACTCCGGCCACGGAGCGGCGGCCATGACCGCTTGCGCGTACTCGGCCAACCGCTCGTCGTCGTGGCCGCCGATGTGTACGAGAAACGGGAAATCGTTGGGGGAGACCCGAAGGCGCGCGAGCGGCGAGACCGGGACGGGGCTCGCCAGCTGAGGAACGCGAGCGATTTGGCCGGCGTACGGGCCAGGCGCTTGCTCCGCGAAGCTCTCTGCAGGTAGGAGGTAGACGTGGCCGGTCCGCCACGGCCTTTGCCGTAAGGCATCGCGACTGATCGAGAAGTAGTAGTGCGGCGTGCCGGGACGGCCGTTCGCGTCCAGGAGGACGATGCAGCCATTGTTGAGTGTGATGTCGTAGCGGTCGCGGTCCACGACCGCGTAGAACATCGCCCAGATCGGATCGCTGGTCGCGAAGACGGCCTTCTGGTCACCGAACGGGGCGAAATCGATGGGCTGCCGGGGTTCGAACGACTTGATGTTCGGATCGCCGGTTCCGTGAAACGCGAACCTGCGGCGGTCAGCGACTCCGCACAGGAACTCCCAGAGCGTGACCTCGCGGTCGTCACCAATCAGCTCGTTGACATCAAGTGTGCGATCCGAGTCATCTGCCCGCACGACCGAGAGGAATTCCTCGGCCGCCGATTGCGTGGAGGCGTCCAGGCTCATCGGAGGCCGTTCGATCCAGTACTCCGGCAGCATCCGCCCGAAGTGTGGCAGGGGTCGCGGCGCTAGCTGGGTCGGGCAGACACAAAGGCGACCATCAGCCCGACTGCCTGATCAGCGCTGCATCCCTGCCGGCGGACAAGCGATTGCCACGTGCCGAACTCGAGTGCGTGCCCGATGACCTGCCGCAGGCGCGCCCGTGCGGCGCCCCGGGCCGGCCATCCCTGGAGGAGAAGCTCGCGGATCCCCTCGAGGTAGCGCATTCGGTTGGCATTCAGCTCCGCGACGATCGGCATCACCGCGACGTCGCGCTGCACGTTCTCGAAGAGAGGTTCGAGGCGCTCGTAGTAGCCGTACAGCTCACGCAGGGCGGTCTCGAGGCGCTCGTCGGGGTTAGAGATCGATGCCCAGCTGGTCGGATCCGGGGGCGGGACGGTCGCGCGCACATGTCCCGAGCACGCTTCGAAGAGCGCCCGGGAATCCGGGAAGTGCGCGTATACCGTCGGCCTCGTCACGCCGGCCTGCTCGGCGATTGCCTGCACCGTCGTCCGGGAAGGACCGAGCGTCGTGTGGAGCTCGACCGCCGCAGCGACGATTCGACGCCGGGTCTCCTGCTGGTGCTCGGCTCGCCGTTTCAGCTCGTATTTTCGGCGCGTCGTCATTTCACTTGACACGAGTGTAGCTGATGTGTAAGAGTGCACGGGGAAATCGATTGACAAAGATGTAAATCCAAAGGAGGAAGATGGAGGCCATACAGACACACGTGAAGATCGTGAGCCCACAGGAAGGCGCAGAGGGCTTTCTCGGATCGATCGGCGTGCGCTTCATGATCGACGGTTACGAGGCCGACGGGCGCTTCTCGCTCGTCGAGCATCCGATGACGGCCCGCGCGCTCGCGGCACCGCTGCACATGCACACCCGCGAGGACGAGTACACCTTCGTCCTCCAGGGACGGATGGGCGCTCTGCTCGGCGACGATGTGGTCGAGGCCGGGCCCGGAGACGTGGTCTTCAAGCCGCGCAACCAATGGCACACGTTCTGGAACGCGGGCGACGAGCCGTGCCGGATCCTGGAGATCATCTCGCCGGCCGGTTTCGAGGACTTCTTCCGGGCGCTCTCGGACATGGGCGGAGCGATCAACGCCGACCCGGACGAGCTGACCGCGCTGGGTGAGCGCTACGGCCTTCACTTCCAGCTCGAGAGCGTTCCCGAGCTGGTCGAGCGCTTCGGGCTCCGGGTCGGCGAGCCCCTCCCCGGCGGTTGGACGCCGTGAGCGATCGATAGATGCCGCTACGCACGAGGCCCGCTTCGGCGGGCCTTGTCGCAATTAACGTACGCGCGTGACGCTCCCACGGTGGACAGTGGTCGTGGCCGTCGTGGCCGCCGTCGTCTTCATCCTCGCGACCCGCTGGCAACAACCGTGGCTCGCTCCGGTCGTCGTGATCGGCGTGGTGATCCTCATCAGGGCCGCTCAGCTACTCGGGATACGTGTGGCGCGGCGCGGCAGCCGGAATGATCCTCCATGACAAGCCGGTTTTCGCCTCACGAGGACAGGAGAGATTGATCTCGGGCCATGGGACCGAAGACGGTGACATTCGCAGGGATCGAGGTGCCGCGCGTCGGGCTGGGGACGAACCGTCTCAGGAACACGCCCGAGCGCATTGAGTTCGTGCGGCAGGCGGTCGCCGCCGGCGTGCGACACATCGACACCGCTCACCTGTACTCGGGAGGAGAGAGCGAGGCAGCGATCGGTGCTGCGCTCTCGGCCGTTCCAGACGACCTCGTGGTCGCGACGAAGGGTGGGTATCAGCCGGGCGAGGGCCGTCCGGACGTGCTGCGCGGTCAGATCGAGGAGAGCCTCCGCCGCCTGCGAACAGACACCATCCACCTCTACTACCTGCACAGGGTTCACCCGGACACGCCGGTCGAGGAGAGCCTGGCCGCCCTCGCCGAGTATCAAGAGCAGGGCAAGATCCAGCACATCGGACTGTCCAACGTCCGCCTCGAGCAGGTCGAACGGGCGCGTGAGATCGTGACCGTGGCCGCGGTCGAAAACCACTACAACCTCTCCGAGCGGCAGCACGACGACGTCGTCGACTACTGCACGGAGGAAGGAATCGTTTTCGTCCCGTACTTCCCGCTCCGCGGCGTTACCGGAGGCACGGTGGCCGGGATCGCCGAGCGGCACGGCGCCACGCACGCGCAGATCGCGCTCGCGTGGCTGCTCAGGCGTTCACCCGCGATGCTGCCGATCCCCGGCACGTTGTCGCTGGCGCACGTGCGGGAGAACCTGGCCGCGGTCGAGATCGAGCTCACCGACGAGGAATTCGAGGCCCTGAGCTAGACCGCGCTACGCTGCCCATGTGACCGAGTCCCGCGCGGATCGGCAGAACGCAAGCGCGCCGCCCGCCCCGCGCGGCTCGACACCGACGCGGCCGCAGCAGCAGATCCGCTGGGGGATGTGGATCCTCCTTGCGCTGGTTCTGCTCGCCGTCAACCTCTTCTTCGGCATGCGGGCGAACCAGGCGCCGTCGCGCGTCCGCGTGCCGTACAGCCCGTTCTTCCTCGGCCAGGTCCGCGCCGAGCACGTCAAGGAGATCACGTCGAAGGGGACGGCGATCCAGGGGACGTTCACCGAGAAGATCACCTTCGATGACCAGAAGCCGACGACTGATTTCAAGACCGAGATCCCGGCGTTCGCCGACACCGACGCGCTCTCGCACCTGCTCCAGCAGAACAACGTCGTCGTCAACGCGGAGCCGCTCGACACGGGCGCGCCCTGGTGGCAGCAGCTCCTGCTCGGTTTCGGACCGACGCTCCTGTTCCTCTTCCTGCTCTTCTGGCTGATGCGGCGCGCCGGGAACGTCCAGAACATCCTCGGCTCCTTCGGGCGCTCCCAAGCGCAGCGCTACCAGCCGAGCGGCGACCGGGTGACGTTCGCGGACGTGGCCGGAATCGAGGAAGCAAAGGCGGAGCTAGCGGAGGTCGTGGACTTCCTCCGCCGGCCCGAGAAGTACCGTCGGCTCGGCGCGCGCATCCCGCGCGGCGTGCTTCTGTCCGGGGCGCCGGGCACGGGAAAGACGCTGCTCGCGCGCGCGGTCGCCGGTGAGGCCAACGTTCCGTTCTTCTCGATGGCGGCCTCGGAGTTCGTCGAGGCGATCGTCGGTGTCGGCGCGTCGCGCGTGCGCGACCTCTTCGACGAGGCGAAGAAGGCTGCGCCGTCGATCATCTTCATCGACGAGCTGGACGCGATCGGGCGGTCGCGCACTTCCGGACTCGGGGGCATCAGTGGGGGCCACGACGAGCGGGAGCAGACGCTGAACCAGATCCTGACCGAGATGGACGGCTTCGATTCCTCGACCAATGTGATTGTCATCGGCGCGACGAACCGGCCCGATGTGCTCGACCAGGCTCTCCTCAGGCCCGGCCGCTTCGACCGGCGGATCGCCGTCTCGCCTCCGGATCGCACGGGGCGTCAGGCGATCCTCACGGTCCACACCCGCGGTGTCCCACTTGCGCCCGACGTCGACCTCGGACGAATCGCGGCGTCGACGCCCGGGATGGTCGGCGCGGATCTGGCCAACCTCGTGAACGAGGCCGCGCTCCTGGCGGCGCGCCGGAACCATGACCAGGTCACGGCCTCGGACTTCGCCGACGCACTCGAGCGGATCGTGCTCGGCGCCGAGCGGCAGATCATGATGAGCGAGGAGGATCGCCGCCGGACGGCCTATCACGAGGGTGGCCACGCGGTCGTGGGGATGTTGACGCCGGGTGCCGACCCGGTCCGGAAGGTCTCGATCATCCCGCGCGGGCTTGCCCTCGGCGTCACCTTCGCCGCGCCGGAGAGCGACCGCTTCACTTATCGCGAGCCGGAGATCCACGCCAAGATCAAGGTCGCGCTCGGTGGGCGTGCAGCCGAGGAGGTCGTCTTCGACGAGATCAGCACCGGGGCCGAGTCGGACATTCAGCAGCTGACGGAGATCGCGCGCCAGATGGTCGGCCGGTGGGGGATGAGCGATGCCATCGGGCCTGTCGCGGTGCTCCCGCGGGACGGCAGCGGGCCCTTCCTGCCGGTGCCGGGCGTGACGGAGGTCTCACCCGAGACGCAGCGACTCGTCGACGAGGAAGTGCATCGGATCGTCGGCGAGGCGCACGAGGAGGTCGTCGCGCTGCTCCAGGCGAACCGGGACAAGCTCGATTCTCTCGCGGAGGCGCTGCTCGAGCACGAGACCCTCGACGAGGACGACGCGTACGCGGCGGCCGGGGTCTCGCGCGAGCCGGTCCTGTCCCCGGACTAGCCGGCCCAGAGGACTAGCGGGCTTCCTCTTCGACCAGGCGATCGGCGGCGGGAACGGCCTCGAGGCGCTCGTCGGGAATCGGCTTGCCGCTCACGACGGAGATCCCGTACGTGCCCTCGGCGAGACGCGCTTCCGCCCGCTCGACCGCGGCAAGGTCCTCGCGCAGGTCGTCCGCCAAGCCCTCGTTGAGCTCGTCCTGAAACGTCTCCGAGGCGAGGTCGCCGACGTCCGTCCAGTCCTCCTCGCCGCTGTCCGAAGGCCCCAGCTGCGCGAGCGCACGCTCGATCCGAGCCCGCTCGGCCGCTAACAGCTCGCGGGCGCGCTCCGGATCCATCAGAAGTGCGGCGTTCGGAAGGCGACTTCCTCGACGTAGCACCAGCTCCAATCCTCGCCGGGCTCCGCCGAGCGGATGATGGGATGGCCGCTCTCGTGGTTGTGCGCAGTCGCGTGCTTGTTCGGCGACGAGTCGCAGCAGCCGATCTTCCCGCAGGTCATGCACATGCGCAGGTGCACCCAGCCGCTGCCGATCTTCAGACATTCCTCGCAGCCAGCAACGGGGTCGGGAAGCTCCGTGAGCTGGATCTCGTCGAGGTGCGCGCAGATCGGGGCGGCCGTCACCGAAGGACCATAGCGACGGCAAAGTCGTTCGCAGAATCAGTCCACCACGACTCGAGTCGCAGCCCGGTCTCCCGAAGCTCCGGCTCGATCCGATCCCGCCGGAATTTGGTGCTGACCTCGATGCGAAGGTGCTCGCCCGCGTCGAGCTCGAGCTCCATTCCAAGGCCGGAAACGGGGATGACCTGCGCCACCAGCGCGCGGAAGCCGATGTCCATCCACTCATGGGCCGGATCCCAGCGTGCCTCGTAGGACAGGAGCTCCTGGTCGAAGCTCGCGCCGAGCTCGCGGTTGGCGGCGGTGAGGGCGTTCCGCGCGAACGCTTCCGTCACCCCGCCGGGGTCGTTGTACGCGACCTCGAGCCGCGCCTCGTCCTTGACCAGGTCGAGGCTGAGGAGCAGCGGGCCCTCGATCTGGGTGAAGAAGTGCCTCCGCGCCTCCGGATAGAGGTTGCCGACGGTACTGCCGAGGAAACCGATCAGCCCGGGCGGCAGCGACGCGAGATCGTGCTCGAAGTCCCCGACGACGGGCTCCACTAACAGCCGCGGGTAGTCGAGCGCGATCGCGGCGGCTCCCGACCGCAGCGCGGGCTCGCTCGCATCGAGCGGGATGAAACGCTCGAGGGTATCCGCCAGCGCGTCGAGGAGCAGGCGCGTGTTGGTCCCCGTTCCCGAACCGAGCTCGATCAGGGTGCGCGCACCAGTCGCCGCGATCTCGGCGGCGCGCGCCTGAAGGATCTCGGCCTCGCGGCTCGGGAGGTAGTACTCGGGCAGCCGCGTGATCTCCTCGTACAGGCGTGAGCCGCATTCGTCGTACAGCCAGGCCACGGGCAGCTCCTTCGGCTCGCGGCGCAGCCCGCGCGCCGTCGCGTCGAGGAGCTTCTCACGCATCGCGCCCGCAGCGGATCCCGGCGAAGATCTGCTTCCGCTGGGGGAAGTCCCAGTTGCGGAAGGTGGGCCGTGCGACCAGCGGGTCGGTAACCCACGAGCCGCCGCGGAGCACGCGGTAGTCGCGGCCGAAGAACACCTCCGAGTACTCCCGGTAGGGGAAGGAGCGGAAGCCCGGATAGCCGTCGAAGAACGACGACGTCCACTGCCAGACGGCGCCGCTCGCATGCTCGAGCTCGCCCGCCTTCGCCGCCTTCTCCCACTCCGGCTCGCTGGGCAGGCGCTTCCCCGCCCACCGCGCGTACGCCTCCGCCTCGTCGAACGAGACGTGGACGACCGGCGCGTTCGGATTGGCAAACTCGTGTTCCGCGAACTCCGCGTACTCGGCGTTGGTGACGAGAGCGCGGTCGATCCAGAAGGGCGCCAGCTCGACCCCGTGCGCCGGCCGCTCGTTGTCGTACGCCCACGGATCGGTCGAGCCGAGCGTGAACGGCCCGCCCGCGACCAGCACCTCGCCGCTTGCCTCGACCAGTGGCGGTCCGCCGCGGGCGAGGCCGGCGAGCTCGAGCGTCTGCGTCATCGTCTCCACGTGCTGGAGCTCGTGCTGGGCGACCATCCCGACGACGAAGCCGTCCCTGAGCAGCGGGTCGCCGTCGTCGAAGCGGAGGGTGGGGAGGAGGGCGAGCACCTGCTCCCGGACCTCGGTCACGTACTCGCGCGTCGCGGCGGGCGACAGCAACGGGAGCTCGCCGCGCTCCGCCCGCACATGCTCGAAGGAGTCGTAGAGGTCGTCCGCGTCGAGCAGCGGCGGCTGACCGCCAACGGTGCGCAGCAGCCACAGGTCTTCGAAGTAGCCGATGTGCGCGAGGTCCCAGACGAGCGGGGACTGGAGCGGCGAATACTGGGTGGTCAGCTGCTCGTCTGTCAGCCCGGCGAGCAGGCGCTCGGTCCGCTCGCGCGCGCGGACGAGCTCAGTAGGTGACACCGAGCTCGGCGAGCCGCTGGAAGACGAGCGCGGCCACCATCGAACCCTCGCCGACCGCTGCGGCGACACGTTTGGTCGAGCCGTGGCGCACGTCGCCGGCCGCGAAGACGCCGACACGGCTCGTCTCGAGCGGGAGCGGGTCGCGTTCCAGTCTCCAGCAGCCGCCGGGGAAGCGCTCGTCCTCGATGAGCTCCCTCCCCGTCAGGATGTAGCCGTTGCTGTCGGTGAGGACGTGCTCGCGCTCGCACCATTCCGTATGCGGGGAGCCGCCGATGCAGAGGAAGACCGCGTCGACCCTCTCTGTTGCCGTCCGTCCGTCAGCATTTGCGTACGTGACCCCGGTGAGCACGCCGTCGCGCGAGTGGAGCTCGGTGATCTGCGTCTCGAGGTGGACTTCGATCAGCGACTGGCGCTCGATGCGGTCGATCAGGTACTTGGACATCGACTTGCTCAGCCGATCGCCGCGCACGAGCATGATCACGCGGGCCCCTGCGTTCGCGAAGTTGAGGACGGCCTGCCCGGCCGAGTTCCCCGCCCCGACCACGACGACGGTCTGGCCGGCGCACTGCTGTGCCTCGCTGCGACCGGCGCCGTAGTAGACGCCGTGGCCGACGAGCTCGTCCACGCCCTCGACGTGGAGCCGGCGCCAGTCCATCCCTGTCGCCGCGAGGACGACAGACGCCTTCACTTCAGCCTGGTCGCCGTCGACGATCAGGGTCATCGTGTCCCCGTCTTGCTCGAGACGGCTTCCCCGGATGCCGCGGAGGAACACGAGCTCGGCGTCGAATTTCTCCGCCTGCCTCGCCGCCAGTCGCGAGAGCTCGGCTCCGCCGATCCCGTCCGGAAAACCGAAGAAGTTCTCGATCATCGCCGTGTAGGAGGCCTGGCCGCCGGGCACGTCCCGGTCGAACACGATGGTCGAGAGGCCGTCGGACGCGGCGTACACGGCGGCGGCGAGACCGGCCGGGCCTGCCCCGATAACGACGAGGTCATAGTGGGAGCTCTTCGGCCCCCGGTCCTGCATCCACTCGTTCGCAAGCGACTCGACGGTCACTCCGGTGTACGTGGCGTCGCCGTCGAGGACCACCGGAAGCTGCGGGTCCACGAGGCCGCGCGAGGCGAGGAGTCGGTCAGCCTCCTCGGTCCCCGCCTCGAACCACTCGTACGGCTGGGCTGCTCGCGTCAGGATGTCGCGCAGGCGGTAGTGCTCGGCATCCATCCGCCGGCCGACGACCTGTACCGTCGGGCGCACCGGGCTCACCCTACGACTCTAGTTGCGGAGGCAACCTCGAACGACGGCGACGGTCCCGGACACGGTGAGAACGTGAGGATGCGGAAGTGACCGATCGCGAGCGCTCGGCACGCTTCGAGGAGCTGTTCGGGAGCTACGGGGCGGACATCGTCGCGTATTGCGGCTGGCGGACAGGTTCTGCCAGCGACGCGCAGGATGCGGTGGCCGAGGTCTTCCTGATTGCATGGCGCCGACTCGACGACTTGCCCGAAGGGGATGGCGCACGCATCTGGCTGTACGCGACGGCGCGGCGGGTGATCGCGAACCAGCGCCGCTCGATCCGGCGTCGAATCGCTCTGCAGGAGCGGCTCGCACGCGAGCCGGTCTCCGCGGCCGAAGGCCCGTCCGGATTCGATGCGACGGTTCGGGAGGCTCTGAGCAGGCTCGGACCGCGTGATCGCGAGGTGCTGCTCCTGGCGGAGTGGGAGGGGCTCTCGCCCGCCGAGATCGCCGCCGTGATCGGCTGTCAGCCGGTCACGGCCCGCGGCCGCCTCCATCGGGCCCGCCGGCGATTCCGCGTCGTCTTCGAAAGCTTGGTTTCCAGCGGTAAGGAGGAGGATCATGAGCAGCTCGGAGAGCTTCGAAGCCCTGCGTAGGGCCAATCCGCGGGCGCGGGCCGGATTCGGCCCGGCCGTGGACGCCGCCGCGGAAGCGGTGCGAGCGCGGGTGACGGCGGCGAGTGAAGCGCGGACCGTGCGTCCGCGGGCGAGCCGGCGCGCCGTCGGCGTCTCCGTCCTCGGCGTCTCGATTGCCGCCGCAGCCGTGGCGGTCGTGCTGAGCCTGGGCTCGCCGGGCGGCGGCCCCGGCGTCGAGAGCGCCACCGCCGCCGTGAAGAAGGCCGGCACCGTCACCGCATCGTCTGCCGAGCGGTCGGGCACCGCGCGCGTCCGGATCATGCATACCGGGACGGTGTGGGCGGCATCGCTGATCCGGTGGAACGGCTCCGACCTCGCGCTCGGGCGCGACACGCCGCAGCGTCCCGGCCAGGCTACGAGCGAGTTCCTCGTGGTGGACGGGATGATGTACGGCATCGACCCCGAGGGCGGCTGGATGGAGCTGGGGCCTCCGAGCAGCATCGATCCGGGCAGTGGCACGACCCCGGCCGAGTACCTGGCTGCGGTGCGCGAGGACGTCGGCGGGGAGACGCTGCGCAGGATCACCGGTGCCATGGCCGGGCTGACGACCACGCAGCTCGGTGGCAGCTCGACCGCGTACAGAGGAACCGTCGCCGCCGGCCTGATCGCCCCGCGAATCGGGTTCAAGGAGGGGCAGGCGATCCGGATGTTCCCGTTCGGCTATGTCGCGCACGGTGCGGCCGCCGACCCCTCCGCGCCACTCGACGTCGTCGTCACCGTGGGCGGGGACGGGGTAATCCACCGCATCGCGGTCAGCTGGCCGAGCTGGACGTACACGATCGATTACAGCAAGCTGGGCGCGACGGTGGCACCGCAGGCGCCGGTCCACGCAAGGCCGCTGAATCGAGGCGTCCCGAGCAACTAAGGTCGGGGGGTGGCACGCCAGATCGTCCTGCTCCGAGGAATCAACCTCGGCTCCACACGGCGCGTCTCCATGCCGAAGCTGCGGGAAATCCTCGAGGACGCGGGCTTCGGCGACGTCCAGACGTACGTCCAGAGCGGGAACGTCGTCCTCTCGACGAACAAGCCGCCGAAGCAGACCGCCCGCGCCGTCGAGAAGCTGATCAAACAGCACTTCGGTCTGGACGTCCCCGTCGTCGCACGCACCAAGGGCGAGGTCGCCGCCGTCGTGAAAGCGAATCCGTTCGAAGAGGCCGTCAAGGACCCGAAGCGTTACCAGGTCACGTTCTACGAGGAGGCGCCCAACTCGAAGCTGATCCGGAAGCTGGACGAGGTCGCGGTGCCCGAGGAGAAGCTCGCGCACAACGGCCGCGAGATCTACGCCTGGCACCCGGCCGGCGTTGCCCGCTCGAAGCTCTGGAACGAGATAGCCCGCACCAAAGGGACGTCGCGCAACTGGACGACCGTGGCCAAGCTGCTCGAGCTGGCCGGCGGCTAAGCCAGGCCGTCATGCCGCAGCCGAAGCCGTGCTCCTGGGGCAGGTGCTCTCAACCCAATCCTCGTGTGGAGCACGAACAAGATCCCTTGCAATGCGCGCCGGTCATCCAACGGCCTCCGGCCCGGATAGCGGAACCGCCGCGGCTTACGCGGCGGAAGCGGCTCGATCCGCTCCCACAACCCGTCCGGCACCTCTCACGGCTTCGCCCTCATCAACCCTGCCGGCTTGACGACAGACGCCGATGGGCTTCGTTGCAGGCGAACGGATCCCTTCATGCTGTTAGTTAGGAAGTTCGAAAACGGAGCATCCTCATCGCCGACCACCGATGATTTCGACATCTGCCAGCCGTCCTTGATCGGAAGGCATGAAAGGGGAGCACTATGAGCGATACGCACGAGTGGCCCGGAGGGATCGCCGCGATCACATTGTTCGTGGAAGACCTTGACTCCACCAAGAGCTTCTACCAGGGGGTGTTCGGGCTACCTATCCACTACGAAGACGGCGACTCGGCGGTGTTTGAGTTCGGCGCCACCCTCGTCAATCTCCTGAAGGCGACGGAAGCGCCCGGGCTGATCGAGCCTGCCCCAGTGGCGAACCGCGATGCCGGCGCGCGGTTCCAGTTCACACTCGCGGTCGATGACGTCGATTCGATGTGCGAAGAGCTAGGGCGGCGCGGCGTAGACCTGTTAAACGGACCAATGGACCGACCGTGGGGCGTCCGTACCGCAAGCTTCCGCGACCCCGGCGGGCACATTTGGGAGATCGCCCACTAGCCGACCCAGCGCTCGCCGTTCTCGGTCGTTTACGTTTGCGCCGAGCTATACCGGCTCGCTGATTCAGTTAGAGGTTCTAAGGCTCGAGCTCGGCCGGCAGGCCGAAGTCGGGGAAGAGAGTGGGGTCGACGAAACCCGTGATCTCCGCGATCGCGTCGCGGTCGAGCGTGAGGACCATTAGCCCGTAGGCGCGGTATGCGCCCGTCTCTGGATCGCGGACGTAGGCGCCGATCGCCGGCTGCCGATTCGCTCGAGCCGGAAGCAGTGGGATCTGATCCAGTGCCCCGCCCGCGGGAACGGTCGAAAGGAAGTGCCCGATCTCCCGGCGGCCGCGGAAGAGCAGCGGCTCCGGCGGCATGGTCATGACGGCGTCTGCACGCAACAGCTCGACCAGGCCGTCGATATCGACCGCGTGCCACGCCTCCATGTACCTGCGAACCAGCGTCCGCTCGAGGTTGCCGTCTGGACGCGTGGTGACGAGGGACAGCCGACCGTCTCGACGGCGCTGATCGAGGGTGGCTCGGGCACGCTGAAGCGCGCTGTTGACCCCCGCCGTTGTCGTACCGAGGGTCTCGGCGACTTCGGCGGCCGCGAAGCCGAGCACGTCGCGAAGCATGAGCACAGCTCGCTGACGCGGCGGGAGGAGCTGCGCCGCAGCGAGAAAGGAGAGCTGCACGCTTTCGTCCAGGTCGTAGACGGCCCCGGGCTCGAGTGCGTCCGAGGGGAGCTCGTCGAGGAGCGAGTCGGGATACGGCGTCAACCGGACGGCCTCGCCCGGCGACGTCTCCACCTCGTGCACCACCCTCGTCTCCTCGCGCGTGCGCGAGGCGGCCGCGGTCAGGCACACGTTCGTCGCGATCCTGTACAGCCACGCTCGAAACGAGCCCCGCGGCTCGTAGCCTCCGAGGTGCCGCCAGGCTCGGAGCAGCGTCTCCTGGAGCGCGTCTTCGGCATCGTGCAGCGAGCCCAGCATGCGGTAGCAATGGACGTGGATCTCCCGCCGGTACGGCTCCGTGAGCTCGCGGAACGCGACGTCGTCACCCGCCAGCGCTGCGGCGACGAGGCCGACCTCGGCCGAGACACCCGCTCCGCTCATCCGTCCAGCCTATTCGGGTGGAGCGGGAGGCGGGGCGCCGAGCTCCGTCCATCCCGGAGGGACGAAGGCGGTCCCGGGCGTGCCGCCGAGCGCGATGTAGCGGAAGCCCTCGTCGCCCGGAATGAGCCGCCGGCGTTGGTCGATCCCGACGCGCGCCCACACGCCAGGCTCGAGCACGTGCGCCTCATCGTCGACCACGAGCGTCGCGGAGCCGGCGAGGGGGATGTAGACCTCCTCCTGTCCGGGATCGCCCGCGCCGTTGCCGTGATGATGGTTCGGATACTGGTCGAATCTCGGCGGTAGGGCAAAGACCTGCATTCCCCACGACGTGACGCCGAGCTCGGCGCGTGCGCGAGTCACCATCCCTTCGTAAAACGTCTCCATCCCATCGAGCCGCTTGATCGTTGCGTCCGGCATGTGAGCCTCCTCTTCGTCGATGTCCTCACAAGGTGGAACTCGCACT
>Ga0075428_100001987_pt1 | contig 22041 bp, 23 predicted proteins | sample RhiMetdeltSRZDD2_FD_75291 | JGI IMG/M metagenome (GOLD analysis project Ga0075428, IMG submission 75291) | Populus rhizosphere microbial communities from Tennessee, USA - Rhizosphere MetaG P. deltoides SRZDD2 | ecosystem: Host-associated > Plants > Roots > Rhizosphere > Soil | place: USA... | reverse complement strand
TCCGATCTCGCCGAGGGACCGGTCGAAGACGACGGTGAGTTCGTCCCAGCTGCCGAGCCGAGTGCCGATGCTGACGCTGCGGCCCATCACGAGCCGCGACGGATCGGCAACCCGGACGGGACCGGCGCGCCGGCGCATGGGTCGCTGCAGATCGTGCCGCCGCGGTTCGATCCGGCTCGGGCGCGGCCGCAGGCGGTGCTGTATGTGCATCTGGCCGCCGAAGCCCTCACCGCCGGTGTCGGTATCGGCCGGGTCGAACAGGTCGGCCCGATCCTCCTCGACCGGCTGCCCGCGCTGCTCGGCGACCGCTGCACCATCACCGTGAAGCCGGTCATCGACCTGCCCGCCGGACACACCCCGGTCGATGCCTACGAGATCCCCGCCGGTCTGCGGGAACAGATCCTGCTGCGCCACCCGGCCGACGTGTTCCCCTACGCCAGTGCGGTCAGCCGCCGCATCGATGTGGATCACACCATCCCCTATCTGGACCCCGACGAGGGCGGCCCGCCCGGCCAGACCCGGATCGGGAACCTGGGACCCCAGACCCGCTATCACCACCGGCTGAAAACCCACGGCCACTGGCAGATCCGCCAACCCGAACCCGGCACCTGGCTATGGCGATCACCCCACCACCGCATCTACCTCATCAACCCCACCGGCACCCACCCCCTCGGCAACACCCACTTCGCCGAAACCATCTGGCACGCCGCAGACACCCGAGCACCAGTCCTCGTCAACTAGGTAAGACCCGTAGTGCTATCTCAGTCGAGACCCGACGGCGATGATCACTTTGTGCACGGTGGGGTCGCTCGCCAGCGTGTCCAGAGCCTTGCCGTAATCGTCCAGCGGAAAGCGGTGCGTAATGATCCCGGCTGTGCGTACGCGCCCGGTGCGCAGTGCTGCGATGGCAGCGGCAAAGGATGTCATTTCCGCGTACGACCCCTTGATCGTGATCTCTCGTCGGAACATCTCGAATGGGCTCACCGAAAGCCGGTCGTCGGGTCGTGTCACGCCGTAAACGAGTACGGTGCCGCCGTTGCGGGTGAGTGGTAGGCAGATATTACCGACTGCTACGACACCGGTGGCCTCCACGACGACGTCGTAGCCGTCCCCAGTGGGAGATGCCTCGCGAAGAAGGTCGATGTTCTGGGCAGGATCACGAGTCATTGAGACCGTGGAGTCCACGCCGAGCCCGAGCCCAGCGGCGGTCGCCAACTTGAACGGCACAATGTCGGCAACCGTGACTGATGTCGCTCCACCACTCCCGATCAGTTGAGCCAGCAGTAGTCCCGTCGGCCCGGCACCCATTACCAGTGCGCTCCCGCCAGGACGCAGATTCAGGGTCTCCAATCCGTGCATGGCGCACGCCGCGGGTTCGGTAAACACCGCTGTGTCTGGTTCGAGGCCGTCCACCGCGAAGACCTGCCGGTGATCGGCGCTGACGTACTCGGCGAAGAAGCCAGGGCGGTGGACGCCCATTCCCTCTGTGTTGGCGCACCGACCAAGCTGTCCCGCCAGGCAGTACGCGCAGTGCCCGCAATAGATATTCGGGTTCACCGTCACCTGCTGTCCAGGGTGGAAGCGCGTCACCTCGCTGCCAACTTCCTCGACCTCACCGATCGTCTCGTGGCCCGGGGTAAGCGGATAGACACCGATGTAGGTCCCATGGTGCAGGTGCACATCTGTACCGCACACACCTGTCTGATTGATCTTGATCCGAACATCAAGCGGGCCGACAGGTGGCATCGGCACGTCGGTAACGGCGAAGTCCCCCGGCGCCTCGTACCGAACGGCCTTCATGAGTCAGTCATTCTGATCACCAGATCTGCGCGCGGCATGCTCTTCGCAATGATCACGGCATTGTCCTGGTCGGTGGTATGTGCCCAAGTGTCGGCCTGCTCGTGGTTCATGCCGTGCAATTGATGCCGGTAGGTCAGCCGTGTTAGGCGGGTCTCATCGTCCACTTGTAGATACCAGCTCTCATCCAGCAGGGGCGCAACGCCAGACCAGCCACCCATCTCGCTCAACAGATAGTTCCCTTCAGTGACCACGAGCGGTACCTCACGGCGAATGGGCAGCGCAGAGCCGATCGATTCGTCAACATCGCGGTCAAAGTCCGGCGCATGCACAATCTCCTCCTCTTGCTGGCGGAGCCGACGAAGCAGCTGAACAAAGCCATCCGCGTCAAAGGTGTCCCAGGCTCCCTTGCGATCGCGTCGTCCCCACGCGATCAAAGTGTGGTTGCTGAGGTGGAAGCCGTCCATGGGGACGAACACCGCGAGCTCCGGCCCAAGCTTGTCGACGATGTCCCGCGCGATCTTGGTCTTTCCCGCACCTGGAGCTCCGGTAATGCCGAGCAAGTGCCGCCGCCCGCTCATCGCCAGTACCCGAGCGCGCTCGACGAGATCAGCACGGCTCACCGAGATTTCCCGCGGACCACCCGGATGTCGCATTGTGAGGTCTTGGCGGCGTGGAGGTTCGGCGCCAGCGCGGGTACACGTATCGGCCGCGACGAGACACGCCTCCTCCAGCAGTTCGATGAGGTCCGCAGCGTCCAAGGACCGAAGAGAGTCCCGCGCAAGCAGCCCTCGCTCGTGCAGATGCGCGAGGGTGCCGGAGGTGAACGCGTCGCCCGCGCCGACCGTATCCACGACGGCGACCGGTGGAGCGATTGCGCTCACCGATGTGGATGGCGTACTTGCCCTCGCTCCATGCTCACCGTGGGTCACAAGGACGAGCGGGATCCCGGCGGCGTGCCAGGCCGTGACGACGTCGTCCTCGGAAAGGCGCGGATACAACCAGGCCAGATCCTCCGCGCTCACCTTCAGGATGTCGATCGCACGCATCCAGCCCTCGAAACGGTCCAGGTATGCCACGCGGTCCGGGATCAACCCTGGTCGAATATTGGGATCCAGGCTGATGACCCGGCTCCCAGCCTCGCGCCGCAGCAGCCATTCGAGCGTTGAAGCCACCGGCTCGAGCGTGAGAGCGATCGAGCCAAGGTGCAGAGCGGCGCCGTCCGGCAGCGGCATCAGGTGCTCCGGCAGCAGTCCCCTATCGGCCGAGCGCTGCGCGTGGAAGGAATAGGTCGGTTGACCGCCGCGTAGATGGACGGCCGCCAGCGTCGTGAGATCGTCGGTGTCGACAAAGTAGGTCGGGTGCACTCCAGACTCGGCAAGCTGCGCGCGCAGCATCTGACCGAACGCGTCATTGGACAACCTGGCAAGGAAGGCCGTCGGCACGCCGAGACGACCCAGACCAACGGCAACATTGAGGCACGATCCGCCCGGATGAGGCTCGTAGGCCAACTGCCCACGAACCGTGGTCGTAGGTGTGAGGTCGATGAGTGCGTCGCCGGCCACGACGACAGCTGGGTCCGAGCTGGGATCGGCTGTCATGCTGAGGTCTCCCGAACTGCTTCTTCGAACGTACGGGCAGCCTCGGCCGTCGTCGGGTCCGTGAAGAACTGTTCGGCAACCGTCGGCGCCATGGTGAAGCACTCGACTCCGTGGCGCGCGAGAGACACCATGTCTGGGACGCTGCGGATGCTGGCGAGCAGCACTTTGGTCTTGCTGCCGGTTGCGACAAGTACCTCGTGCATGGCGATGACTTCGGCTATCCCGTCTCGTCCGGCATCGTTCAGCCGTCCGAGATAGGGCGCAATGTAAGTAGCGCCGGCCGCTGCTGCAACGATCGCTTGCCCCGGGTCGTATATAGCAGTGAGCAGGGTGGGCGCGCCTGTTGCCGCCAGAGCTGCACAGGCTGTCGAGCCGGCTCGCGTGGCGACGAACTTGACCACGACCTCGCGCCCAAGATCACGCAGCCGGAGCCCACGCTCGATCAGGGTGGACGCGTCCTCTCCCCAGGCTTGAAAGAAGACCTCCCTGGCGCCTGCATCAATGGCCCAGCGGTAGATCTCATTGACATCTGCAACGCCCTTGGACGCGCGTTGCAAGATCGTGGGATTAGTCGTCACGCCATGAAAGAGGCCGGTCGACAGCAATGATTCCGCGGCCGAACGATCGGCGGTGTCGACGTAGAGCCTCATTCGGGGCCTCGACTCTTTGGTGGTGCCGCATTGCGGCTGTTGATCACGAGAACCACATCCCTCCGTCGACCACAATCGATTGACCTGTGATGTAGCCAGCATCCGGCGAAGCCAGGAACGACACGACTCCGGCGACGTCGTGAGGGGTCTCCAGCCGACCCAAGGGAATCCCAGCAACCATGCCGGCCATCTCTGTCCCCGGTTGGGTGCCGCGGCGGCGGGTTATCTCCGAGTCAATGCCCTCCCACATCGGCGTATGAACTACGCCGGGGCTATAGACGTTAACCGTGATCTGGTGTTCCGCCAGCTCCTGCGCGATCGATTGGCTCATGCCTCGAACTGCGAACTTGGATGCGGAGTAGGCGCTCTGCCACTTTCCACCTCGGTGGGCAGCGACCGAGGCGGCGCCGATGAGCCGACCACCACGACCTTGTCTGATCATCTGGCGAGCCGCCGACTGGTAGCAGTGGAAAACACCCCTGACGTTGACATCCATCGTCTGCTGCCATTGCTCTCCGGTGATCTCCAGCAGCGGAGCAGTCACAGCGATGCCCGCGTTCGCCACCATGACATCCAGGCCGCCGAAATGCCCCACATGGGCGGCGACTGCCGCCGCTACGCTCTCAGCGTCGGTCACGTCCAGAGCTAAACCAAGTGCCGCCTCTGGCCCACCGAGCTCGGCGACCAGCGCGTCCACCTGGTCCTGTGCGGACGGCAGATCTGCCACCGAGACCCCGAGTCCGTCTGCGACGAGCCGTTCGGCTATCGCTCGCCCGATCCCGCGCGCGCCGCCAGTAATCAAGGCCGACCGGGTGGGTCCCATGACCCAATCCTGTCAAAAGGAGTCTCGGCCTAGGAAACTGAAGGGGTGACGGCGCGCAGCGATCCGGAGGGCGCATCTGAGCCCCTCGAGACGACGCCTCGCGCACGCAGGTGGGCCGGCCAGGCCTGGCGAGTGATCGTGGACACCACCGCGATTTGCGTCCGCTATCGGGTAACCGGACTTGCCGCCGAGGCCGCGTTCTTCGGAGTTCTGTCGCTGCCACCGCTGATCTTCGGCCTGGTTGGCGCGATCGGTTTCGTCACCAGCACGCTGGACATCCGAACCATCGCCGGGTTTCGCGAGCAGCTACTCGAACTGTCCTCCCGCATTCTGACCCCGGACGTCGTAGAGACCGTGATCGAACCAACGATCAACGACGTGCTCTCCCGCGGCCGCTTGGCGGTGATCTCCATCGGGTTCGTGCTGGCCTTGTGGTCGGGCTCCCGCGCAATCAATGTCTTCGTCGACACGACCACGATCATGTACGGCATGGCGGGCAGGCGTGGCATCGTCCGGACCCGAGCGCTTTCTTTCCTTCTCTATCTTGTCTTCCTCGCGGCCGGGGTCGTCCTGCTGCCGCTGATCCTCGCTGGGCCCAGTTTGGTCAATCGCGTGCTACCGCTCAGTCTGGTGACCATCGGGAACCTGTACTGGCCGGTCGTGCTGCTCGGTTCGGTATGCATGCTGGCCACGCTGTTCCACCTGTCGGTTCCGGCGCGTACGCGCTGGAGAGCCGATCTGCCCGGCGCCGCGGTCACCGTGGCCATGTGGGTCGGCGGCAGCGTGCTGTTGCGGTACGTCCTCAGCAAGTCGATCGGGAGTACGACGATCTACGGCCCACTGGCGACCCCCATTGCTTTCCTCCTCTGGCTTTACATCATTTCCATCGCCGTTCTCATCGGCGCGGCCCTCAACTCCGGCCTCGACGACGTCTTCCCTCGCCTCTCCGGAATCGACCACGACGCGCCCGACATCGAAAAACCTTCGGAGCGCAAGGCCGAAGAAAGAGGTCGACGCCGCACGCTTGCTGCAATGCGAGCCCGTCGTCGCGGGAAATCCCAATAATTGGACGCTGGTCTCATATTCTGAGAAACGATTTGATTCGATCATGGCGACTAGCGGAGTGTTGGTCCGTGCGCATCGCTCCGGAAGCTCAGAGCTTGGATCTGACCGCGCGACGCTTCGTCGACCTTAACCGGACGAAGTCGATGATGTGTCACTGCTGCGCTGCCTGATTCCACTGGCCCGCAGCATCCGCCTGGCAACTTCCCGCCTCTTCTGCCAGACCGGCTCGTGCTGCTCCTTCAGAACGAGGATCCGATGACCACCGATATCGCCGCCGAGACGACGCGTCCGAGCCGACCCGCCGCTGCCGCGCGACCCAAACCGGCCAATCCGCGACGCAAGAAGGGCGAAGGACAGTGGGCGCTCGGCTACCGCGAGCCCCTCAACCCCAACGAGCAGTCCAAGAAGGACGACCACCCCCTCAACGTCCGGGCACGGATCGAGAACGTCTACGCCAAGCGTGGCTTCGCATCCATTGACCCGAATGATCTGCGTGGTCGCTTCCGCTGGTACGGGCTCTATACCCAACGCCGGCCGGGCATCGACGGCGGCAAGACCGCGACTCTGGAGCCCTGGGAGCTCGACGACGAGTACTTCATGCTGCGCATTCGCATCGACGGCGGCGCTCTCACTACCGACCAGTTGCGAGTCATCGGTCAGATCTCGGTCGAATTCGCCCGCGACACCGCCGATGTCACCGATCGGCAGAACGTGCAGTTGCATTGGATTCGCATCGAAGACGTCCCCGAGATCTGGCGCCGCCTGGAGGCAGTCGGCCTGCAAACCACAGAAGCTTGCGGTGATTGCCCGCGCGTGATCCTGGGTTCGCCGGTCGCCGGCATCGCACACGAGGAGATCATCGACCCCACGCCGGCGATCCACGACATTGTCGACCGCTACATCGGCGACCCGGAGTACGCGAACCTGCCGCGGAAGTTCAAGACCGCCCTCACCGGTCATCCGATGCACGACGTTGCGCCAGAGGTCAACGACATCTCCTTTGTCGGTGTTGTGCATCCCGAACACGGGCCTGGCTTCGATCTTTGGGTAGGCGGTGGGCTTTCCACCAACCCGATGCTTGCCGTACGCCTCGGCGCCTGGGTGCCGCGTGAGGAGGTGGCCGAGGTCTGGGCCGGCGTGGTCGCGGTCTTCCGAGATTACGGCTACCGGCGACTGCGGACGCGGGCCCGCATCAAGTTCCTCGTCGCCGACTGGGGCGCCGAGAAGTTCCGCAACGTCCTCGAGACCGAATACCTGAAGCGACCACTCATCGATGGGCCCGCGCCGGCAGTGCCAACCGAACCAGGTGATCATGTCGGGGTTCACCGCCAGAAAGACGGCAAGTACTTTGTCGGGCTTTCACCGGTCGCCGGACGGGTGAACGGCAGCAGCCTGTTGCAGCTGGCCGAACTGGCTGAGGCCCACGGTTCCCATCGCATCCGGACCACACCGATGCAGAAGCTGCTGGTGCTCGACCTTGACGAATCAGAGGTGGACTCGCTCATCGCCGACGTCGAAGACTGCGGTCTCTCAGCGCGTCGTGATTCCTGGCGCCGGACCGTGATGGCATGTACCGGCATCGAGTTCTGCAAGCTCGCGATCGTCGAGACGAAGGCCCAGGCCGCCCGCGTCGTCGATGAGCTGGAGCGGCGACTGGGCGCGCTGGACTCCCCCATTACGGTGCACATCAACGGCTGCCCCAACTCCTGTGCCCGCATTCAGGTTGCCGATATCGGTCTGAAGGGTCAGCTAGTCGTCGGGCCCGACGGCAATCAGGTAGAGGGCTATCAGGTCCACCTTGGCGGTGGTCTCGGGCTCGATGCGGGATTCGGTCGCAAGCTGCGAGGGCACAAGGTGACGGCCGCCGAGCTGCCCGCCTATGTCGAGCGGCTCGCCCGCAACTATGTCGCAGAACGACGAGACGGCGAGCGGTTTGCGCAGTGGGTCGCGCGGGCCGACGAGCTGGTGCTGTCGTGAGCCCTGAGACCTCGCATGCCACGAGGCAGACAGTGCTGTATTGCCCGTACTGCGCTGAGGAGACCCTCTTCCCGCTGGAGACCGGTGGCTGGGAGTGCCGCAGCTGCTGGCGAGCCTTCTCGGTGACCTTCCTGGGCCTTGTGCCACGAGGCCGGTCGGCATGAGCACCGTCCTGGACCTGTCCGAGGTCGCCGATCGGGCCAATCGTGATCTTGAAGGCGCATCGGCGTTGGAGATCTTGACCTGGGCGCACCGCGAGTTCGGCTCCAAACTTGTGATCGCCTCGTCGATGGCCGACACAGTGATGATCCATCTCGCTGAGCAGGTCGCCGCCGGCATCGACGTGATCTTCCTCGACACCGGGTACCACTTCATCGAGACGATCGGCACTCGCGACGCCGTCAAGTTGGTCCACAACGTCAACGTGATCAACGTGACCCCCGAACAAACGGTGGCTGAGCAGGACGCAACCTGGGGCAAGGATCTGTTTGCCCGCGACCCTGATCAGTGCTGCGCACTACGCAAAGTCGCCCCACTGGGCAAGGCACTGGTGCCGTACGCCGCCTGGGCCACCGGCATGCGTCGCGCCGATTCGCCCGCGCGCGCCAATACCCCGTTGGTGGCGTGGGATCCGGCTCGAAAGCTGATCAGAATTGCGCCCATCGCCGCCTGGACTGATGAGGATGTGGCGCGCTATATCGAGATCAATTCCCTCATGATCAACCCCTTGCTCGAGGACGGCTACACCTCCATCGGCTGCGAGCCATGCACCAGCAGGGCGGCCAAGGACGATCCTCGCGCCGGCCGCTGGGCTGGCTTCGCCAAGACTGAATGCGGGATCAACCTGTGAGCACCCGGATGGCAATTGCGGACGCGGAGAGCCTGGAGCATCACATCACGGGGGCCTCGCTGCATCCAGCGAGAAGAGGCGCAACGTTGTGGTTCACCGGGTTGCCATCGGCCGGGAAATCAACCATTGCCCACGCCCTTGCGAACGAGCTGCGCGCCGTGGGCGAGCGGGTCCAGGTGCTGGACGGCGACGAGGTACGGCCGCACCTTTCGACTGGTCTGGGTTTCACGCGCGAGGACCGTGACATCAACGTGACACGGATCGGCTGGGTCGCCCGGATGCTGGCCTCGCACGGCGTCATCGTGCTGGTGCCGGTGATTGCCCCCTACGCCGCTGCCCGCGACGCCGTTCGAAATGATCATGGCCGGTTAGCGGTCCCGTTCGCCGAGGTGCATGTCGCCACGCCGCTCGAAGTCGCCGAGGCTCGCGATGTCAAAGGCCTCTACGCCCGAGCACGCAGTGGCGATTTGACGGGGTTGACCGGGATCGACGACCCGTACGAGGTGCCGACTCAGGCCGAGCTCGTTGTGGACACCACCAGTATTGATCTTGAAACTGCGGTCCAAATGTCGAAGGCCCTGCTCGCGGCGATCGTCGAGAGAGACTTCGGATGAGCACTGATCAACTACGGCCGCTCACCGAGCTACAGGCGCTTGAATCCGAGTCGATTCACATCATTCGGGAAGTTGCGGCCACATTCGCCTCACCGATCATGCTTTTCTCCGGTGGCAAGGACTCGGTCGTCATGCTGCACCTCGCGGCGAAAGCGTTTTGGCCGGCTCCCATCCCTTTCGGGCTGCTGCATGTGGACACCGGACACAACTTTCCCGAGGTGCTGCAGTTCCGCGACGAGGCCGTCGACTTCTACGCCGCCTCCATCAAGATCGCGGCAGTCCAGAACTACATCGACGATGGCCGGCTCCGGGAGCGGCCGGACGGTACCCGCAACCCACTCCAGACGCTGCCACTGCTGGATGCGATCACCGACGGCCGGCACGATGCCGTTTTCGGTGGCGGCCGCCGTGACGAGGAGCGAGCGCGCGCCAAGGAGCGGGTCTTCAGCATGCGTGATGAGTTCGGTCAATGGGAGCCACGCAACCAACGTCCGGAGCTGTGGTCGCTCTACAACGGGCGTCACCTGCCCGGTGAGCACGTGCGGGTCTTTCCGCTCTCCAACTGGACCGAGCTCGATGTCTGGGACTACATCGCTGCAGAGAAGATCAATGTGCCGACGATCTACTACGCCCACGAACGCGCGGTAACTGTCCGCGACGGCATGTGGATCGCGATCAACGAGGTGACGCCGGCGCGTGCTGGCGAGGTGATCGAGATGCGCTCGGTGCGATACCGAACCGTTGGGGACATGTCCTGCACGGCTGCCGTGCTGTCGATGGCCAGCACGGTTCAGGACGTGATCACCGAGGTGGGGCTAAGTCAGCTCACCGAGCGTGGCGCGACACGTGCCGACGACCGGCTTTCGGAGGCCGCTATGGAGGATAGAAAACGGGAGGGCTACTTCTGATGCCTCAACGTTCCGCGGTCCTGTCACCTAACGCCGACCTGACTGGGGGCCGAACGCTGCTCCGACTTGCCACCGCAGGCTCGGTTGATGACGGCAAATCGACCCTGGTCGGCCGGCTGCTCTTCGATACCAACTCCGTGCTCGCCGACACTCTTGATCATGTCGAGCAGGTGAGCAGGCGCAAGGGCCTGAATCGAACTGATCTTGCACTGCTTACCGACGGGCTACGTGCCGAACGAGAACAGGGCATCACCATCGACGTCGCGTACCGCTACTTCGCCACGCCAGCGCGAAAGTTCATCCTTGCCGATTGCCCTGGGCACGTGCAGTACACCCGCAATACGGTGACGGGTTCTTCCACCGCTGATGTGATCGTGCTACTGGTCGACGCCCGCAAGGGTGTGGTCGAGCAGACTCGCCGACACCTGGCGGTGGCATCCCTGCTGCGCGTACCGCATGTCGTACTGGTGGTGAACAAGATCGACTTGGTGAACTACTCCGAGGACGTATTCACTGACATAGCAACCGACTTTGCCTTGATGGCTCGCAGTCTCGGGGTTCTTGAGACGCGCTGCATCCCGGTCTCGGCGACCGAGGGTGACAACGTGGTGACACGATCGCATCGCACTCCCTGGTACGAGGGGCCGACAGTATTGGGTTACCTGGAAGACATCGACGACACCCGTCTCGCCGTTGGCGCCGAGCTTCGCTTCCCGGTGCAGCACGTCGTACGACCCCAGTCGGCCGGGCGTGCACCCTGGGCCGCTCGTGCACCCGAGGTCAACGGCGACTATCGCGGCTACGCGGGCAAGATCGAATCCGGCCGAGTGCGGCCCGGCGATGAGGTCGTGGTCCTACCACGCGGTTCGCGTGCCGTCGTTGAGGCCATCGACACTCCTGACGGCCCTCTCGATCTGGCGGTCGCCGGGCAATCGGTCGTGATACGGCTCAACACCGATGTCGATGTCTCCCGAGGCGACATCCTCGCTGCGACCGATGCACCCCCCGCCCCGATCCGTGATCTCAACGCGACGGTGTGCTGGCTAGCCGAACGCAAGCTCACCGTCGGTGCCCGCGTACTGGTCCAACATGGGACTTCGATCACCAAGGCAGCGGTGCGGTCGATCGAAGGTGCGCTCGACCTCAACTTCGAGGCCGGCACCGTGCCCTGCTGGCGGCCGACGGCTGCACTCACCCTCAACGACATCGGACGGATCCGGCTGGCTCTTGCCTCGCCGTTGCCGATCGACTCCTACCGCGAGCACCGTGCCACCGGGGCTTTCATTATCGTCGACGATGCAGACGGCTGGACCCTCGGAGCTGGACTCGCCGGCCCAACACCGCTCACCGCAACGACCGCACTCACATCAAAGTCCGAACCGCATTACCTAGCACAACAAGGAAAGGGGCCATGATGACCGCTCCTTCATTGATCCTTCTCGGCCACGGAAGCAACGACCCCCAAGTCGCGCACGCCAGCCGCCAGATTCGTGAGGGTCTGTTGGCGATTCGACCCGAGCTCGATATCCATGTCGCCTTCCTGGACCACTGCACGCCCAGCGGCATGCAGGTCGTCAACAAACTGGTCAGTCACGGGGTCGAGGAGATCGTCTTCGTACCGCTGCTGTTGTCCGACGCCTTCAATGCACAAGCCGACGTGCCGGCGCTGCTCGCTCAGGTGCGGGCGAGCTTCCCCCAGTTGCGCATCATCGCCTCCCGTCCAATTGGCCCTGAGGCGCAGCTGTTGTCGATCATCGATCGACGACTTCGCGATGCTCTCCGCGCCCGCCGCGTCTCTGAACTGGACGGACTGATCTTCGCAGCCGCCGGCAGCTGTGACATCCGCAGCAATGCGCTCGTTGCGCGACGTGCCCGGCAATGGGCGACCCACCACCGGCTGCCCTGTGTGACGGCCTTTGCGACCGGTTCGGGTCCGTCAACCGCAGAAGCGATCCGCACTCTGCGCGGTCAAGGTCGCCGACACATTGCGGTCGGCAGCTGGTTCCTCGCGCCCGGTCTGCACTACACCCGGCAAGCCAAGTTGGCGCTGGACGCCGGGGCCGTCGCGGTCTCTGCCCCCATGGGTGGCGAGCCCGAGATTGCCGAGGTTGCCCTGATCCGCTACGTGATCGCCGCGATGGATCTCGTTGATCTTCATGAGCTCGAGGCCGGGGATCGGGAGCCCGCACCGGTACGCCACCTGTCGGTCGTCGGCGCGTAACGGTCGCTCCTCCCGCCTTGGCTGGGGGCGATGTTCTGGTTGAAGCGGAAGACGTTTGACGGGTCGTACGTGCTCTTGAGCGCGGCCAGCCGGGCGTACGTGCGGCCGCCATAAGCGACGTGTACATCGTGCATCGGCTCGTCGGACATGAAGTTGACGTAAACGCCGCGGGCGAACGGTCGCATCGCCTCCCAGGCCGCGCGCGCCCATGCCTTGTGGCGCTCGGGCTCGGGGTCGTCGGGCAACCAGGATGCAACGAAGTTGATGTCGTGTGCTGCGCGCCGCCCCGTGAAGGCGGTGGCGTCGTCCTCAACTCGCCCCACGGCCCCGCCCAGGGTGAAGATCGGTATGGCGGAGAGCGGCGATGTGATGGCGGCCGCCTGCTCCACGATGATGTCGATGGCGCCCTCGGTAAGTGGTGGTAGCCGCCAAGCCTTCCAGTAGTAGCTCCGGCCGTGAGGGTAGGCCGGATCGAATATCGCCTGGTGTGCCACGTAGGGCTTAGGACCGATGCTGTCGAGCTCAGGCGCCCCGAACTCCCGGAGTGGGCGTAGCACGCCCTCTCCATCCTGCACGTCCCCGGCGTAGCAGACGATCAGGGCCACGATCGGTTTCCCCTGCAGCTCTTTGGGAAAGACCGGCAGAGCCGGGGCCAGCCGCAGGTTGGCCATGATCCCCACCTCGTCAGGCGCATCTGCTACGAAGTCACGGAGGAAACGCAGCACGTGGCCTGCCTCCGCCATGGGCCAGGCAAGCACCCCGGCGAGCACGGCCGGCCCGAGCGGATGGAGCCCGTACTTGAAAGACGTGACGATTCCGAAGTTGCCGCCGCCGCCGCGCAGCCCCCAAAAAAGGTCGGGGTGTTCATCCGGGCTTGCTGCAATGAACTCGCCGTCGGCAGTAACGACGTCGCACGACAGGAGATTGTCGATCGTGAGCCCGCACCGGCGCATGAGGTGCCCGATCCCGCCCCCGAGAGTCAGCCCGCCGATTCCGGTATGGGTGACAATGCCACCGGTCACTGCAAGCCCGAAGGCCTGCGTCTCATGGTCGACATGGCGCCAGAGGCAACCCCCTTGGGCTCTCACCGTTCGCATCAGCGGTTCGACGCGCACACCGGTCATGGTCGAGAGGTCGATCACCAGGCCGCTGTCACACAACGCGTGGCCGGCTACGGCGTGACCCCCGCCTCGGATCGCGATCGGCAGGTCCCGCTCCCGAGCGAAGCGCACGGCGGCCACCACGTCAGCCGTCCCGGTGCAACGCGCGATGACGGCCGGCTGACGCTGGATGTCCCCGTTCCAGATCTGGCGGGCAGTCTCGAACCCCTCATCACCCGCCCGGAGCACAGTCCCCGAGAAGCTTGCGATGTTCATCACGGTCTCCCTCCGTCTGATGTATCGAGGTGAGTCGATCGTGATGTGCGTGTTCTCGAATAGAAAGTGCAACGTTTGAACCCGGGCTCCTGGAGCCTCCCTTCAGCGAGGCGTGGTCCTCCTCAGCTGTGCAGCGACGCCGGCATGCGGGCGTCGCGGTCTCCCTCCGGTCCTACCGCATGGAGCGGTTCTGGCCCCCGTTCATGAGGCCGGTGCCAGGTGGGAAGGGCTCGGGCGAGGCTTCGGGAGCCTCTCAACTCGACTGCCCCCGATCGAAGGATGTCGCCCCATGACGTCTCCCCCAGGTGCCAGCGAGCAAAGGTCACGGGATCATTGACGACCACCACCAGATGTTCGTCACCACCGGGGTACTTCTCGCAAATCTCGGCGTCGCCACGCTCGATGAGCAGCCAGTTGCGGCTGCCCGGCCCTGTGAGGGTCGGATAGTCGAAGCGGATCAGAACCCGCCGCTGAGGCAACCGGTCGCGATCCAGGAAGAACGTCGCCCACATCCACAGCACGACCCCGGGATGGGCCTGTTCAGGTGTCAGGCTGGCCCACCTGGAGCCCCAATTCTGGAGCGCTCGCATCACCTGGGTCAGCTCCCGACCCGCTTCAGTCGGCTCGTAGATCGAGCCGGGACCATCTGGCTTGCGCCGGATCTCGATCACCCCAGCTCGCGCTAGTTCCCGCAACCGCTTGGACAGCAGACCCCGAGATAGGCCAGGCGCGCCATCGGCGATCTCGTTGAAGGTCCGGCAGCCCAGGATCACGATGTTGCGAAGGACAATGATGGACCAGCGTTCGGCAAGCAGCTCCGACGCCCGGGCGATCGGGCAGTACTGCCCGTAGCTCCGCATGCCGAAAGCTTCCCACCCGCGTACGCCGCGCACCAGTTCATCTTCTGAACTCAGTTAGCTGGCGGCAACCCGCGCCTTCTCCTTCTCGACGTCGAAGTCCGCAACGGGCCAGCGTAGGTCCAAGGCGCGCAGGTGCTCGACAAGCAACTGCGCGACGGCCCAATTCCGATACCACTTGCGGTCCGCTGGAACGACGTACCACGGTGCGCGCTCGGTGTTGCAACGCTCCAGCACCGCCTGATAGGCCTCCAGGTACGCTGGCCACAGCGCCCGCTCGTCGACATCGCCAGGGTTGTACTTCCAATGCTTGGTCGGATCGTCCAGCCGGGCCAGCAGCCGGGATTTCTGCTCGGCAGAGGAGACATCGAGAAAGCACTTGATCAGCACCGTGCCGCGCGCCACCAAGTTTTCCTCCCACGCATTGATCTCGTCGTATCGTGTGCTCCACACCGATTCCTCAACCAGGTTGTGGACCCGTACGACCAGCACGTCTTCGTAATGGGATCGGTCGAAGATCCCGATCAAGCCGGCCTGCGGCAGCTCACGCTCGATGCGCCACAGGTACGGGTGAGCGCGCTCTTCCTCGGTCGGTGCCTTGAACGCTTTGATCTTCACCCCCTGAGGGTCGACCATGCCGATCGCGTGCCGGATAACGCCGCCCTTGCCTGAGGTGTCCATTCCCTGCAGCACGACCAAGATCTTCGTGCTGGTGGACTCATCGGCACGGCCCGCGGCGAAGAGACGTTCCTGAAGATCGCTGAGCTCGGGTGCCAGAGCCTTCGTCATCGCGGGTGCGTCGTGCTTGTCTCCCGGGAAGCCCGGTGTGGCACGGGGATCCAGTGCGGCCAGATCGACGGGGCCAGGAGGCAACCGGAGCAGCGCGCTGATGTTCGGCATGGGCCGATTGTGCCGTATCGACGCCTTCGCTTGGACCGCATTCGCCGCCTGACATGCGACGATGGTGCGGTGCAGCTGATCTTCGGCCCTGACGGTGCGGCACCGCGAACAGTCGATGATTCCGATCTCGTCGAGGTGTACCGTTTTCCGGCGCTCGAGGGCCGTGGCTGGGTGCGCAGCAACTTCGTCATGACGCTCGACGGCTCCGTCCAGGGTCCCGACGGGCGATCGGGCACGATCAATACCGTGAGTGATCAGCATCTCTTCGCCCTGCAGCGAGCCTTGGCTGACGCCATCTTGGTCGGGGCCAATACGGTGCGCTCTGAAGGCTACCGTGCGGTTGATCTTGAGCCATGGCAAATGCGAATACGCGAGCAAGAGGGCCTTGCTCCGTATCCCACTTTGGTGATCATGTCAGCGAGTGCCGATCTTGATCCTGATATTGCCGCGCCAGCCGAGGGGGTCGGCGGTGCAGTCATGATCATCACTACCGCGGGGAAGACAAAAGATGATCTTGAGCCGCTGCGGTCGGCGGGTATCACCGTGGTGGAGACCCCGAGTGCGGCACTCGACCTGGCACAGATTGTTGATCAGCTGGCAGGCACCGGACTGCCGCGGCTGCTCTGCGAGGGCGGTCCGCGGCTGCACAACGACTTACTTGTTGCAGGTGTTGTCGACGAGGTGTGCCTGACGCTTGCTCCCGTTGTCGTCGGCGGCCAGGGCTTGCGGTCGACCAGCGGCGCGGCCCTTCCAGAGCCAAGCGACTTGCAGCTGCATTACGTCCTGTACGCCGACGATGGCGCGCTGTTCACCAGCTACCGACTGTCCAAGCACGAGTCGACGCTCACGGTCTAGCGGCCGGGACACTGTCGGCGGCATGGTACTCCGCAAGCAGCCGACGCTCGTCCTCCTTCTTCGGGAACAGGAAGAAGACGATCGCGGCGCCGCCGAGGACGGCGATCATGCCGGCCAGGTAGGCCCAATCTGCACCGTCGAGGAACGAACTCCGGGCACCTGCGGTAATCGCGGACGCATACTGCGGACATCGCTGCGCAAGCTCCTCCGCGCTCGAGAAGGACTTCATCAGCGTGGCCTGCGTGCTGCTCGTGATCTGGGCCCCATTCGGGCGGCGGCAATCGCCGCATGCACCGCAGCCGCATAACCGGCGGTCAGGAGCGCACCGAAGATTGACTGCATGAAGGCGCCACCAAGATCGCGCTGCAGATCTGCGGTGCCGGATGCCATGCCTGCCCGTGACACCGGAACCGAGCCGGTCAGGGAATGGGATGCGGGAGTGCCGGCGAGCCCGACACCGATCCCAAGCATGGCGTCGCCGATCCCCACCTGCCAGTACTGGTTGTGGTCGCTCCACAAGGCGAACATCGTGCCGAACCCCAGAAAGCAGAAGAGATAGCCGAACAACAGCGTGAACCGCGCGCCTTGCCGTTCTACCAACCCAGCTGATTGCGGTGCCACCAGCACCATGAATATTGCGGCCGGAATGATCGCAGCACCGGCCTCGAAGGTGCTGTATCCAAGCACGTTCTGCAGGTACTGCTGGCCAATGAACATCGCGCCCATCAATGAGCCGAAGACGATGATTCCCGCCAAGGCAGCGACCCAGAAGATGCGCCGCTTGGCGACTTTGAGGTCGTACAACGGGTGGTGGGATAGGCCATGCCGGCGGACAACCCGCCGACGATCCGCGCGACAACCAGGACCCCGACAGACGGTGCGAAGGCGGCCGTCAGGCACGCCGGGATCGACAGGACGACGCCCAGGATCAACATCATTTTGCGGCCGTACCGGTCACCCAGAGCGCCGAGCCACAACACAGATGCCGCGAGCCCGAGCGAGTAGCCGACCGCCACCAGGTCGAGCGCGTGAAGCATCGAATGCGATGCCGATATCGGGCAGCGCCACATTGCCGACTGAGAGATTCAAGTTCGCGACGGCCGCGACCAGGATCAGCGACAGCAGGACGATCGATGCACGATCGGGTCGGGTTTCAGCCTGCGGCGTCGGTGCCGGGGACGCCGTCGAGGCGCTCTGCGTCATCAGGCCAGACCCTCCATTTCCCTGGTTTCCTGGGTTATTCGGCTTGGCTGGACTCTGGCCGGCTCGCCGGGCATCTTGGGAGTGCCGACCCGCTGAGCGTTGTGCAAAAGGGGGCTTGAGCGTCTTCTGAGCTAGCGAGGTGGCCAAGGTTATCAGGCGAGCTATTGGCCTGAAATCAAGATCAGATAGCGGCCCCACGGGTGGTGAGACACCCGCGAGGCCTGACGGACCCACCTGAGTGAGAGGCAGGCCCACCATGCACGTTACCCAACTAGCCAGCGGCACCATCAACGGTGCCGATCAACTCTCGATCGAGCTGCGCGAGCCCGATGACGCACCAGCAACCGTCTGGATCATCTGGCCAGAACGTGAATCACGATGCACTCATTCGCCTGATTGGCTACGAGCCGGTAAAACGCCGAGCGATGCAACGGCGACCAGCCGTTGGCGGCTCCAATCGACATACCGTTAGACCGCCGCACACGATCGGGTTAGCCGATGCCATGGATCGTTTTGAGCTTCTTTACGGCCCTGACGCCCTCGGCGCGTCGCGCGATGAGCTTGACCTGCTCAAGGCGGCACGCGACCTAGCCGCACACGGTGAGGACTCCCGCGAGGTAACTGAGGACATGCACCGTGTCTTGGTCACGCTGGCGACCGTTGTTGAAGCAGTGCTACCACGCGTCGGCGTATCGCCTGGCGACTTCTGGTGTGATTACGCCGGTGTAATCGCTCATGCGATGGAGAAGCAGAGGGACAAGGTCGTTGCCCTTACTCGAACCCTCATATCCGCGGCTAAGCAGAGGTTCGAGTCCCAGTACATCGGGGTACCAAGGGAAAGCCTCGAGGCACGCATGATGGAGACCGTCTGGCAGTTGAATACTCGGCCCGACGAGTGGCCTCGCGGCTGTCCAGCCTGTGGCTCACAAGGGATTCCGCGGCTTCGCCCCGAGATCAGGCGTCAAGCGAGCCCCTACGGCCCAAAGCGTGCGGTGGCTGGATTCAAAGCCATTGACTTCCGATGCCCCATCTGCAACCTCATCCTTGAGTCAGAGGAACTAATCGATGCCGTCGATGACTTCGAAGCGTGGGAGGAAGCCTACGAGGATTGGGTGGTGGATCTTTGGGCCGAGGAGTTTGGCACTGAGAACCTCACCCCCCAAGACCGGCGTGAGCTCGGCTTCGAATAGCACCCGCGCGCTGCGGGACGAGTCACCGTTCGCCGTTACGTGATCTCGTACCCCGCTCAAACCCGACCCGCGTCCACCGCTCCAGCTCGTCGTAGTCCAGTGGCAGACCTCGGCCGCCTCCGGCGAGGATCATCATCCCGGCGGCGATCAGCTCATGGCCAATGTGGGTGGAAGGCCAGGCGTACACGGTGATCGCCCGCGCAACTGCACCGAAGACTAGATATTGACGCCAGTTGCGACGCCGAGGTTTTTCAATCGCCCGCCGAAGGAGCGATCGGCAGGCGTGCTGTCCTCACCATCGCTCGGCGCGTGCAAACCCGGCTCGAAGCCCTTCGCGATGGCATACGGCAGCCGGAGCGCTCCAGGCTGGCGGGCGAAGGTGCCGTCGTCCGTGAGCTCCTTGCGCCAATTCTTGAGCCAAAGAGCCGTTCTAGGCGCACCCATCGGCATGCGCTCGTAGCCGTAACCGAGCTGATCGCGGACGAGATTGGCGACGGAGTGACACAGGTTGAAATCGCGGATGGCCGCGGTCAGCGTGCCGTACGTCGCCTTGTGCGCGCTAAACCTGGCGAACTCACCCGGGACGTCGCTGACTTGCCACAGCTGCGGCGGCATCGGGGGTAGAGCCGCGACCTCAGCCACGATTTCCGCGGCCTTCTTCTGGGCCATGCCCCAAAGCCGAGGCGCATGATTCATGAGCTGACCGACAATGCCGGCCTCGATCGCGCGAGCGCCGGTTTCCGCGATTTCCAAACGCCGGTGGGCGCTGGTGATCGGGTTGTGCATCAAGCCACGGGCTCTGCGTCTGCCACTGAGCGACCGCCTTCAGCGAGCGTGGCGCTCTGATCCCGTCCGAGGGGTACGCCGCGGCGAAGACTGGCACTCGCGGACAGCTACTTTGGTTATCCGTAGTTTGTCGGGCATACCGGCAACACGCCTTCTTCTGGTAGTGGAGGCGGATGCTCATCGGTTGTCGCGGCGTACGCGGAACCTGCTGAAACCTGCTGAAGTCCTCAAGGCTGATCAGCTTCGCTGGCGATAGCCTGACTCGCACTATGAGACGCAACGCGCGTACCGACGGTTTTGCCCGCAAGGTGCGGCGTTCGGTGAGCTGGTACGCCCTGAAGGAGTACGCCAACGGGGCATTGTGGGTCATACCCGCTGCTGGGTCACTGGCGGCACTCGCGGTCGGCTTTGGGATGTCGCAGATCGCCGTACGCCCGGGGTCGATGCTGGATCGGCTTGCCTTCCAGGGCACAGCCGACGACGCCCGCGTGCTGCTCATCTCGGTGAGTACCACCGTGGTGACTGTCATCGCTCTCGTCTTGGGCCTCACTGTGGTCGCGCTCCAGCTCGCCTCGACCCAGTTCTCGCCGCGGCTGCTACGCAAATTCCTCCGAGATCGTCCAACCCAAATAGCACTGAGCGTGTTTATGGCGACCTTCGTCTACAGCGCCGCCGGCTTGTTCACCGTCGGCCTGGCATCCGGCACCAGGACAGAGGACTACCCGAGGCTGGCCGTCAGCGTCTCTATCGTCCTGCTCTTCATCAGCTTGGGAATGGTGGTCTACTTCGCCGACCACTTGGCGCACGCGATCCAAATCGACGCGGTCAATCGCAGGATCGAGCGCGACACTCGCCGTACGATCGCCGGACAAGACGACGGGACCATAGGGGAAGTCGTCCCGCGGGCCCCTGATTGGGCCGTGCCTATCCTTGGCAAGACCTCCGGCTACATCCAAACCGTCCACCCGCAGCTGCTGCTCCCCCTCGCCGCCGAGGCCGACGTGACCATCTGCCTTCGTGATCGGGTCGGGGAGCACGTGGTTGCGGGAACGGTCTTTGGCTGGGTATGGGCCTCCTCGCCGGACGATCCGAGGCCGAGCGCCGGCTCCTTCGAGGCGGCGGTGCTTTCCGATGTCCGGATTGGCTTCGAGCGCACCATCGAGCAAGACATCGGATTCGGCATCCGGCAACAGACCGACATCGCTTGCAAGGCCCTTTCGCCTGCGGTCAACGATCCCTACACCGCGGTGCAGGCCATCGACCATCTCACCGTCATGTGCTGCGACCTTGCCGTTCGGCCGCTCGGCGCCAAGGTTCTTAGCGGCCCCGGCGGACGTGGCCGCGTCGTCGTGCCCGGAAACAGCTTCGCCGACTACATCTTCTTCATCGGCGGGCTGTTCGGACACTACGGGTCCAGCGACGTCAGTGTGATGTTGGCATTGGTTCGTCTCTTCCGAACCTCCGTCGAGGTACTTCCTGCGGGTTCCGACCGCTTGGACGTCCTCGATGAGGCTACAGCAGCAGCCCTAGCCGACGCCGAACGCTCGATACCACGCCCGAGCGATCTCGAGCGCATTCGGGCTGCCGTCACCTCCGTACGCAGCAAGATCAACTTACAGCGCCAGACATGACGTCGAGGCGTACGTACTAGTCTCGATTGGCCGCGACCGAACGATCCCCTGTTCTTCCAGGTGAAGAAGGCGTAATCCTCGGTGCTTGAACGGTTCACAGGATGTGTGTGCTCGGGCCCGAGACACCTCTCGTTGCGATCGATCCCACGGCTTGAGGGCCGGACGAAAAGAACCACGACGCTGAGCAACAGGAACCAGGCGGGGAAGTCAATGATGGTCACTGGCTGCCACGAGCAGAGTCAGCGCGACGAGATAGCCACGGTAGGCGCGCCGGGTTCGCCAGAAAGGGGCAGTCAGGACGGGCGTGCCAATGCTCGCAGCGCCTCAACCTAGGCCTGCAGGAGACCCTCGATGAACCGCCCAGTCCGTTCCTGGCAGGCATTCGCGCACGGCACGTCGTCGCTGGCGGAAGTATCTGAACGCGATTGGCACGTGTTTCCGAAGACCGCTGTAGTCGCGATGCGCCACGCTCCCACATTCGCCGGTTGCGGGATGGTCAATCGGTCCGGGTGCGGAGGCTCCGCGCCAGGGTGGGGATCATCACTGTCGCTGCGATGAGGTGTAGTCCGAGGAGGGCGGCGATGGTTGCGGAGTTTGCCCCGGAGAGGAGGGGCGGGACAAACGAGATCACGGTCAGCGACACTGCGGTCCACACGAATCGCTCGGCGGGGCGAGCGCTCCAACGAAGCAGAGCGGCGGCAATGACGATGCCCACGACCGAGAAGAAGCCGGTCACC
>Ga0075428_100001984_pt1 | contig 22052 bp, 17 predicted proteins | sample RhiMetdeltSRZDD2_FD_75291 | JGI IMG/M metagenome (GOLD analysis project Ga0075428, IMG submission 75291) | Populus rhizosphere microbial communities from Tennessee, USA - Rhizosphere MetaG P. deltoides SRZDD2 | ecosystem: Host-associated > Plants > Roots > Rhizosphere > Soil | place: USA... | reverse complement strand
AAGCTTGTCGAAGAAGGCCACGGGTGCCTGGAACTGCACCTCGAGTTGATAATCGTTCACGGCTCGAACACCCAGCTTGTCCCGGCTCATCTTCCCGGTGTTGATGGCTTCTGCATTCTTGATGGAGTAGGTGATGAAGGCGTACTGAGAGGCTGTCGCAGGATCGACGACGGTTTGCCAGGCGAATACGAAATCGTGTGCCGTGACCGGCTTGCCATCGCTCCAGCGCGCGCTGTCTCGCAGATAGAACGTGGCGCGATTGCCGTCGATCTCCCAACGCTCGGCCACGCCGGGCACGAGGTTCGAGTTGACGTCGTAGCGCAGCAACCCTTCCATGACCGTGTGCAGGATGTTGTAGCTCTCGATGTCCTTGGAACGCGACGAGTCGAGCTGCGGCACGTCGTTGCGTATCGAGGTCGTCACGGTGCGCGATTTGAAGTCGAGGGCGTGCGTTGCCGCGGCGCCGCCGCCGGTCAGCGTCGCGGCCCAGGCGAGCGCGGCGAGCAACACCGCGAGGCCGACGATCGCTGCGGCTGCGATCCAGAGCAGTTGCCGCGCGGCGGCCCGGCTCATCGGGTCGCGGTTTGCAATGTTCGTCCCTGCCATACGCGACCCTCCTCGCTCGTTACCGGCTGGCGCCGGCTACGCGCATGCGATTGCGTCTCTTCAGCTCGACGAGCAGCAGCGCGATCGCCGCCGGCGTCATGCCCGAGATGCGCGCGGCCTGGCCGATGTCGTTCGGCCGAATGCGCGCGAGCTTCTCGCGCAGCTCGTTCGACAAGCCGCTGACCTCGCCGTAGTCGAAGTCCTGCGGCAATCGCGTCCCGGCCTCGCGCTTCTGCCGCTCGATCTCCGTGCCCTGCCGCTCCACGTAGCCCGCATAGTGCGCGTCGATCGAGAGGCTGCCGGTCCACTGCTCGACGAGCTCCTCATCGAGCGCGTCGAGCGCCGGCGAGCGGCCGACGCGCGTCATGGCGGCCACGTCGGCGTATTCGATGCCGGGCCGGCGCAGCAGCGCATACGCGGTCGCGTCGCGCGTCAGCGGCTCAGCGAATGCGCCGGCCGTCGCGTCGACGGGCCGAACCACTATGTCGTGCAAGCGCGCGGCTTCCGTCGCGAGCCACTCGCGCCGCGCCTCGAATTGCCGCCAGCGCTCGTCGGGCACGATGCCGAGCTCGCGTCCGACCGGGGTCAGGCGCAGATCCGCATTGTCCTCGCGCAGGCTCAACCGGAACTCTGCCCGGCTCGTGAACATTCGGTAAGGCTCGGTCGTGCCGCGCGTGACGAGATCGTCGATCAGCACGCCGATGTAGGCTTCCTGCCGCCGCGGAAACCACGGCTCGCGCTCTCGCACGCGCAAGCCCGCGTTGATGCCGGCGACGATGCCTTGCGCGGCGGCCTCTTCGTAGCCGGTCGTGCCGTTGATCTGACCCGCGAAGAAAAGGTTCCCGATCGCCTTCGTCTCGAGCGAGGCGTTCAAGTCGCGCGGATCGAAGAAGTCGTACTCGATCGCGTAACCGGGGCGCGTCAAATGCGCGCGCTCGAAGCCCGGGATCGAGTGCACGAGCTCGAGCTGCACGTCGAACGGCAGCGACGTCGAGATGCCGTTCGGATAGATCTCGAACGTCGAGAGTCCCTCGGGCTCGATGAAAACTTGATGCCGCGTTCGATCGGCGAAGCGCACGACCTTGTCCTCGATCGACGGGCAGTAGCGCGGCCCGACGCCCTCGATGACGCCGGTATAGAGCGGCGAGCGATCGAGTCCCTTGCGGATGATCTCGTGCGTGCGCTCGGTCGTATGCGTGATGTGGCAGCTGATTTGCCGCGGGTGCTCGGCGCGCCGGCCGAGGAACGAGAACACTGGCGTCGGCGTGTCGCCGGGCTGCTCGGCGAGATTCGTGTAGTCGACCGTGCGGCCGTCGATGCGCGGCGGCGTGCCCGTCTTCAACCGGCCGACGGCGAGCCCGAGATCGCGCAAGCCGCGCGCGAGACCGATCGACGCCGGATCGCCGGCGCGTCCGCCCGAATAGTTGACCTGCCCGACATGGATCTTGCCGTCGAGGAACGTGCCGACCGTCAGCACGACGGTGTCGGCCGCGATCTTCATGCCGGCCTGCGTGACGACGCCGCGCACGCGCGCGCCGTCGAGCATGAGCGCGTCGACGTTCTGCTGAAGCAACGTGAGATTCGGCTCGGCGTCGAGCAGCTCGCGGATTGCGCGCTTGTACAGCACGCGGTCGGCCTGCGCGCGCGTCGCGCGGACGGCCGGGCCCTTGCTGCCGTTCAAGGTCCGGAAGTGGATGCCGGCGCGATCGATCGCGCGCGCCATCGCGCCGCCGAGCGCGTCGATCTCCTTCGTGAGGTGGCCCTTGCCGATGCCGCCGATCGCGGGGTTGCAGCTCATCTGCCCCAGCGTCTCGAGGTTCTGCGTCAGTAGCAGCGTGCGCACGCCCATGCGGGCGGCGGCGAGCGCGGCCTCGGTGCCGGCGTGGCCGCCGCCGACGACTAGGCATCCATAACGAGTCGGATAGTTCATCTGTTGATCCATGGGCTGGCGTGATTCTAGGCGGCGCGGCGACCCCCTTGCACCAAAGAATCGCCAATTTCTGCGCTGGCATGAACGGCGTCACATCGGCGAACATGCGCGTCCATGCTCAAGTGCCTGCCGCCCGTGCTCGCCGCCTCGGTCCTGTTCCTGCCGGCGTTTCCAGGCACCGCGCAACCCACTTGGCAGCCCCAAGAGCGCTGCCGCCTGGCCGCCGACCCCTTGCCGGCCGCCTTCGCGCGCTGCGGCACTCTTTCGGTGCCGCTCGATCCCGCGGCGCCGAATGGCCCCACGATCGACGTCTTCGTGGCGCGTGTCGCGGCGCTCAGCGCCGAGCCGCGGCCCGACCCGCTGCTGCTGATCGCCGGCGGCCCCGGGCAGAGCACCGTCGACATGTATTTGCAGCTGCGCGGCGCGTTCGAGCAGGCGCGGCGCGATCGCGACCTGATCCTCGTCGACCAGCGCGGCACGGGCCGCTCGGCCGAGGGCTTCGCCTGCGACGCGCCCGACGACCTCTCGCTCGATACGACCGGCCCCGAGGTGCTCGCCGCCGTCATCGACGACTGCGTCGCGGATCTGAAGCACGATCCCCGCTTCTACACGACCTCGGTCGCGGTTCGCGATCTCGACGCGGTTCGTGCGGCGCTAGGGATCGAGAGTTGGAACATTTACGGCGTGTCGTACGGCACGCGCGTCGCGCAGCACTATTTGCGGCAGAACCCTAAGCGTGTGCGCTCGGTCGTGCTCGACGGCGTCGTTCCGCCGACGCTCGCGCTCGGGCCCGACGTCGCGCGCGAGGCGCAGCGCGCGCTCGAGCAGATCTTCGCGCGCTGCGCGGAGGACGCGCAGTGCGCCGCACGATTCGCGTCGTTGCCGCAGCTCTTCGCCGAGGTGCTCACGCGGCTCGACGCCGGCGCGGCCGACGACACGGACCCGCCGCCGATCAGCGCGGTCGAGCTGCGCACGCTCGTGCGGTTCATGAGCTACAGCGCGGCGACGGTCGCGCTGCTGCCGGTGCTGATCAGCGAAGCGCATGCCGGCAACTACGCGCCGCTCGCGGGCCAGGCGCGCACGTTGCTGCGCGAGCTGCCGGAGTCGCTGAGCTTCCCGATGAGCAACTCCGTGACTTGCACGGAGGACGTGCCGTATGCCGACTCCGCGACGGGCGACCTCGCTTCGACGTATTTGGGCACGGCGATCATGGACGCGCTGAAGCAGATCTGCGCGCGCTGGCCCGTCGGGACCATGGACGCGAACTTCAAGACGGCCGTCGTCAGCGAGACGCCCGTGCTGCTCCTGTCCGGCGAATACGATCCGATCACCCCACCCGCCTACGCGGAGCGCGTGCGCACCGGCGGGCTCATGAACAGCGCGCACTTGATCGGCCGCGGTCAGGGCCACGGCCTCATCGGCGTCGGCTGCGTGCCGCGCTTGTTGCGCTCGTTCCTCGAGGATCCGGCTCCGGCGAAGCTCGATGCCGCGTGCCTCGAGCTCGAGCCGCCGATGCCGTTCTTCCTGACGTTGCTCGGGCCCGCGCCATGATCGAGGTCCAGGGAATCAGCAAGAGCTTCGGTGCCGTGCGCGCGCTCGACGGCGTCGGCTTTTCGGCTAAGGACGGCCGCATCACAGGCTTGCTCGGGCCGAACGGCGCCGGCAAATCCACCTGCCTCAGAATCCTCTCGACGGTGCTCTTGCCGGACTTAGGGTCAGCGCGCGTCGGCGGCATCGATCTCAAAACCTCCCCGCTCGCGGCGCGCCGCGTGCTCGGCGTGCTGCCGCACAGCTCGGGTCTCTATCAGCAGCTGACGGGCCGCGAGAACATCGAGTACTACGGCCGCCTGCACGGGCTCGGTGAGGACCTGCTCGCGAAGCGCGTCGACGCGCTGATCGAGCGGCTCGAGCTCGGCGCGATCGCGAATCGCAAAGCGAAAGGCTTCTCGCAGGGCGAGCGCACGAAGATCGCGCTCGCGCGCGCGCTCGTGCACGACCCGCAGCATCTCTTGCTCGACGAGCCGACCAACGGCCTCGACGTCATGGCGACGCGGCACCTGCGCGACTGGTTGCGCGAGCTGCGCGGCCAAGGCCGGTGCGTTCTGCTGTCGAGCCACGTGATGCAAGAAGTCGAGGCGCTCGTCGACGAGCTCGTCATCATCGCGGCGGGCAAGGTGACGCTGACGGGCAGCCCGGCCGAGCTCGCGCAGCGCTTCCCGGGGCACAGCCTCGAGGAGATCTTCGTCGAAGCCGTGCGCCGCGCCGAGAGGAGCGCCGCATGAGCGTCATCCTCACGGTGTGCCGCAAGGAGATTCTCGAGACGCTGCGTGAACGGCGGACGCTGATGTCGCTGCTGCTCGGGCCCCTGTTCGGTCCGGTTTTGTTCACGGTGCTGATCAACGTCATGATCTCGCGCAATCTCTCGTCGATCGATGAGGTGCTCGAGGTGCCGATTCTGGGAGCCGAGCACGCGCCAAATCTCATCGCTCACTTGCGCGCGCGCAGCATCGAGCCGCTCGCGCAGCACGACGTCAAGGACGTCGACGCCGCCGCGGAGCTCGTCGCGACGGGCAAGTACGACGTCGTGCTCGTCATCGACGACAAGTTCGACATGGACTTCGGCACGCAACGCGCGGCCCGCGTCGCGCTCGTCTTCGACCGCTCGAAGTCGCGCGCGGCGAGCCGCGTGAGCCGGCTGCGCGGCGCTCTCGACGGCTACGATCGAACGATCGGCACGTTGCGGCTCGTCGCGAACGGCGTCGATCCGAGTCTGCTGCGGCCGCTCGTCGTCGACGAGCTCGACGTCTCGACACCGGCGAGCCGCTCGGCGCTGATGCTCGGCGTGCTGACGTACTTCTTGTTGTTCGCGACGCTGACCGGCGGGTTGCATCTTGCGATCGACACAACGGCGGGCGAGCGCGAGCGCAAGTCGCTCGAGCCGCTGCTGACGTTGCCCGTCGCTCGATCGCACTTGCTGATCGGCAAGATGCTGGCGACCGTCTGCTACATGCTGTCGTCGCTCGCGTTGACGCTCGTCGCGTTCACGATCGCGCTGAAACAGATGCCGCTCGAGCAGATCGGCATGAGCTCGACGTTCGGGTTCGCGACGGCGGTGGTCGCGTTCTTGCTGCTCGCGCCGTTCGCCCCGCTCGGCTCAGCGCTGATGACGACCGTGGCGTCGTTCACGAAGACGTACCGCGAAGCCCAGACGTACCTGACGCTCGTGCTGCTGATCCCGACACTGCCGCTCGCGTTCGCGACGATGCTGAACATCGAGCCCGCGCCGAAGCTGATGTGGATCCCGAGCTTGAGCCAGCACCTGCTCGTCACGACCTTGATCAAGGACCAGCCCTTGAGCCCGCTGTTCGTCGCCCTCTCGGTCGGCAGCACGCTCGTGTTCGGTGCCCTGCTCGCCGCTCTGGCCATCCGGCTGTACCGGCGCGAAGCAATTCTCGGTTGAGGGAACGAACGAGTTTATGTAAACGCGGCGCGGTCTTGCGCTTTCTGCGAGAAAGTTCACGCCGCCTCTTGCTCCGACGCGGCAAAGTGCTAGCCATTGGCTAAGTAGCTCGAGATCGATCGTCCGATGTCCGAAACGCCGCTTTCAGGAACCGCCCAGCCGCCCTCGTTCGACGCCCTGACGCTGACGCTGACGCGTCCGGCGTTCTTGGCGGAGCTTGGGAGCCAAGCGCAGGTCGCGGCGCGCAGCGGCAACGTGTTCTCGCTGCTGCTGCTCGACGTCGATCACTTGCAGAACATCAACGACTGTCACGGCGTCGCGGCGGGCGACGAAGTTCTCGTCGGGCTCGCCGATCGTTGTCGCGCCGTCATCGCGGAGCCGGCCTGGCACCGCTCCGAGTACTCGTTCGGGCGTTTCGACGGCGGAGCTCTGATCGTGCTCGCGCGACCTTGCCCGATCAGTCAGGCGGAAACTCTCGCCGAGGCGCTGCGGTTCGCGGTCGCCGAGAAGCCCTTGAGCGATCGCATCAGCGCGACCGTGTCGGTCGGTGTTGCGCAACTGCGCATCGGCGACACGATCGACGAGTTGCTCGCGCGCACGGAGCGCGTGCTGCATCTCGCGAAGCAGTTCGGCCGCGACCGCGTCGAAGTCGCGGCTGCGCCGCCGAGCCGCGTCGAGCGCGCGAAGGTCGTCGGTCTCTACGAGTAGCGGCGGACCGCCGCGTGCGAGCGTCTCGAGCTCGCACGCATCACGGGTGCGGCTCGCCCGACTCCCCAATCACATCGGCAACGACGGCTCGTCGTCGTCATCGCCGTCGTCGTCATCATCGTCGTCGCGCCGTTGCTGGCGTCGACGCGCGCCGATGTCGGTGACGGCATCCCGCCTCGTGGGAACGTCAGGGGCCGGCGCTTGCAGGCGCTCCGGCTCTCCAGTGCGCTCCGGTTCACCCGTGGACACCGCGGCGCGACTCGTCTGAATCGCCGCGACGGTTTCGATGAGCTTCATGTATTGATACCAGGCCCAGGGCGGCTCGTTGCCGCTGGCGACGCGATCTTCAGCCCAGTCCCGGCACAACGCCAAGCATCTGTCGATTCGCTTATCCATGCTGGCTAAGGTTCAAGTTCCGTGCCAGCCGCGGGCTACGAAAAAACAGAAAGTTACGCGACCCGCGGTTGAAATGCGGGCTGCAAATCTTGGGATCGGCGCCGCGCGGTGGCGCTATTTGCCGATACAGAACGTAGAGAAGATTTCACCGAGCAGGTCGTCGCTCGAGAGCTCGCCAGTGAGCTCGCTCAAGGCCGTCTGTGCGTTTCGCAAGTGCTCGGCAGCGATCTCGAGCGCGTCGCCGAGAAACGCGCGCGCGGCGCCGAGCTCGGCGCGCGCACGCTCGAGCGCATCGAGGTGTCGCCGGCGCGCACTGAACGTACCCGACGGCTCGCCGACGATACCGGCCGACTGTTTGAGATGCGCGACGAGCAGATCGATGCCGGCTCCGGTCAGTGCCGATAGCTGGACGACAGGTGTTCCCTTCTCCACTCGCAGCTGCGGCGCGAGGCCCGCGAGATCGATCTTGTTCGCGACGATCGTCACCTCGCCGTTGCCGCCCTGGGCGGCACCCGCCGCTGTGAGCGTCGCGCCGAGCGGCTCGCGCACGTCGGCGACCCACAGCAAGCGATCGGCGCGCGCAACCTCGAGCCGCGCACGCCGGACACCTTCGCGCTCGACGGGATCGTTCGTGTCGCGCAGCCCCGCCGTATCGACGACGGTGACCGGCAGGCCGTCGAGCGAAAGATGCTCCCGCAGCGGATCGCGCGTCGTACCGGGTATCTCCGTCACGATCGCGGCGTCGTAGCCTGCGAGGCGATTCAAGAGACTCGACTTGCCGGCGTTCGGCGGCCCCGCGATCGTCACGCTGAGCCCGTCGCGCAGCGCGCGACCGGAGCGTGCGCGCGTGCGCAGCGCGTCGAGCTTCGCGACAAGCGCTCCGAGCTCGGCCGCGCATTCCGGCCCCGCGTCGAACGGGAGCTCCTCGTCGGGGAAGTCGAGCCACGCTTCGATGCGCACGCGCAAAGTCGTCAGCGCTTGCTGCAGCTCGGCGACGGCCGACGAGAACTCGCCTTCGAGCGAGCGCATCGCCGCGCGTGCGGCTTGCGCGGACCCGCTCGCGACGAGATCGGCGATCGCCTCCGCTTGCACGAGATCGAGCTTGTCGTTCAAGAACGCGCGCAGCGTGAACTCACCGGGCTCCGCGGCCCGCGCGCCGCTGCGATACGCGGCCGCGAGCACGGCGTCGGCGACGAAGCGGCCGCCATGACAATGCAGCTCGACGACGTCCTCGCCGGTGAACGAGCTTGGCCCCGGAAAGAACAGCACGAGGCCGCGATCGAGCGTCGCGCCGCTTGCGTCACGGAACGTGTGGAGATCGGCGATGCGCGGGCGCGGGTCGCGGCCCGTCAGCTCGCGCGCGATGCCGCGCGCGGCGGCGCCGGACAGGCGGATGACGGCGATGGCGCCGGCGCCGGGCGCCGTGGCGAGCGCTGCGATCGTATCGTCGCGCCGCAATGCCAACGGTGATTCTCCGCTAGTGGGCCGCTAGTGGGCTTGCGCGGCTGCGTCCTCGCGCGCCACGAGCTTGTTGATGCGCCACTGCTGCAAGATCGACAGCGTGGTGTTCGTCAACTGATAGAGCACGAGGCCCGCGGGGAACATGATCAGCAAGCCCGAGAACACGAGCGGCATGATTTGCATCATGCGCGCCTGCACGGGATCCGGCGGCGCCGGGCTCATGCGCGTTTGCATGAACATCGCGACGGCCATCAAGGCCGGCAGCACGAAGAACGGGTCGCGCGCCGATAGATCGTCGATCCACAGCATGAACGGGGCTTGCCGCATCTCGACGCTCTCGACGAGCACCCAATAGAACGCGAAGAAGAACGGCATCTGCACGAGAATCGGCACGCAGCCGAGCGCGGGCTTCACGTTCTCGCGCTTGTAGAGGTCCATCATCGCTTGACCGAGCGCTTGCCGATCGTCCTTGTAGCGCTCCTGCAGCGCTTTCATGCGCGGCGCGATCTTGCGCATCTTCGCCATCGAGCGTCCGCTCATCGCCGTCAGCTTGTAGAACAAGAGCTTGATGAGGATCGTCACGATGATGATCGACCAGCCCCAGTTGCCGACCCAGCCGTGCACCCACTCGAGCACGTAGAAGAGCGGCTGCGCGAGCGGCGTGATGATGTTGCCGTAGTCGACGGTGCGCTCGAGGTCGCTGCCGACGTTTTGTAGTTGCCGCTGCAGCTTCGGACCGACGAACAGCTTGAACGTCGAGCGGATCGGCACGGCCGCCGTCGCGTCGGTCGTGGGTCCGATCGCCGAGAGAATGAACGCGGGACCGCGCGTCCGCGCGTCGTAGCGGAACGGGCCCGGCGGAGGTACCGCCGCTGCGAGAAAGTGATGCTGAATCGCGGCGAACCAACCGCCGTCCGTCGTCTTCATGACGGGCGTCTTGGCGAGCTCGTCGAACTGAAAGCGCGTGAATCGGTCCCCGTCGTAAAGCACGGGTCCCTTGAACGAGTAAGTGTCGATGCGCAAGTACGACCGCGCGACGGGCACGTGCACGCGCTCCATCTGCACGTACGGCGCGCCGCTCCAGCTGCCGCCCGTCGATGGCGTGACCGTCAGCGTGAGATCGACCTCGTAGCGCCCGCGGTGAAACGTGTACGTCTTCTGCGCGCTGATCTGGCCGTCGCCTACCCAATCGAGCGTGACGACGAGCTCGTCCTGCCCGGGCTCGAGCGCGTACTCGTTGCTCGCGCTGCGAAACGTCGCGAGATGATTCGGCTCGTCGCCGCCGATCGCGCTGCGCACTCCGGACTGGAATACCCAGCGCTCGGGTCCGCTCTCGTCGAGCAAGCGCACGACGGGCTCGGGCATGTCCTTGTGCACGCGATGCTGGGGCAAATCGGCGCGCACCAAGTCGCCGCCCTGCGAGGCGATGCGGACGTCGAGGACGTCCGTTTGCACGCGGATCAGCTCGCCGGTCGGCTGCGCGGGCTGCGGGGTAATCGTCGGCACCGATGGCGCGGGGCTCTGCTCGGTCAGCGACGGCAGATCGGGCGGCTGCTCCGCGGTTTGCGTCGCGTCGGGCGGCGTGTTGCTAACGGGCGGAGGTTTCGCGCCATAGTCGGCGACCCAGGCCGTGTAGACGAGCCACGCCATGCCGAGCAGCGTGAGCCAGAGGAAAACGCGGATGTTATCCATGCTGCCCCGCCGCGGCCGCTTTCGTCAGCTGCTCGAAATGCTTGTCGAGGCTCGCGCGCAGAATGCGCCGCTCGGTGCGCGCGGCGCCGGGGCGCGCAAGGACGACGAAGTCCCACGGCGGCAGCGAGCGCTGATGGCGAAACGATTCGCGGGCCAGTCGCTTGAGCTTGTTGCGGTCCACGGCGCGTTTCGCAGCTCGGCGCGAGACGGTCAGACCGAGGCGCGCGGCGGAACGGCCGGTCGGTCGTGCGAGAACGGTGAAGAAGCGATCGCTCGAACGCGCAGGCTCGGCGAACACGCGGCCGAACTCTGCCGGCGAGTGCAAGCGTTGGTCGGGCGAAAACCCTGCCGTGCCGGAACCCAACGGCGCGCCAAAACGAAATCCGTCAAGGCGTGAGGCGAGCGCGGCCCTTCGCGCGCCGGCTCGCGAGAACCTTTCGTCCGGCTGCGGTGGACATGCGGGCGCGGAAACCATGCGTGCGTTTGCGGTGCAAATTGCTGGGCTGAAAAGTTCGCTTCATGTTCGGTACCCCGCGCGGGCAAAAGTTCTTGCGAAAACAAGGATGTGGGACGGACGGGAAGCCGCGCACTGTACGCGGCCCGTCGTAGCGCTGTCAACCGCGGGCGCGCTCGTGAACTGTCGCGGAGCGAAGCAATCGACGCCGTCGATGGTTGTGGATAACTGCGGCGAACTTTCTTAGACTGGCTTGCATTCCCTGACCGTCCCGCAACCCTCAATTTTTTCGCGAGCTCCCGTGGCAGAGAACTCGGCGGTTTACTCGTCTCTTTGGATGCAGTGCGCACGCGCACTCGAAGCCGAGCTCTCGGAGCAGCAGTTCAACACGTGGATTCGGCCGCTGCAGCTCGTCGAGGACGGGCCGCTGCTGAAGCTGCTCGCGCCAAATCGCTTTGTCGTCGATTGGGTCAAGACGCATTGCCTCGAGCAAATTCGCACCTGGTGGCGGCGGCACGTCGAAGGCGGGCCGGAGATCCAGGTCGAGGTCGGCAGCCGGCCGACCGTGCGCCGTGACGCGGCGCCGGCGGCACCGGCAGCCGCGGAACCGGAGGTCCGGCCCGGCACGGCCATCGGCGGGCGGCTCAACGCCGCGTTCACGTTCGACAGCTTCGTCGAGGGCAAGAGCAATCAGCTCGCGCGCGCGGCCGCTTTCCAGATCTCGCAGAACCCCGGCAGCGCCTATAACCCGCTGTTCATCTACGGCGGCGTCGGTCTCGGTAAGACCCACCTGATGCACGCGATCGGCAATCAGATCTTGGCGCGGAATCCCGCCTCGAAAGTCGCGTACGTGCATTCGGAACGGTTCGTCAGCGACATGGTGCGCGGCTTGCAACACAACACGATCGCGGAGTTCAAGCGCAGCTACCGCTCGCTCGACGCCCTGCTGATCGACGACATTCAGTTCTTCGCCGGCAAAGACCGCTCGCAGGAGGAATTCTTCCACACGTTCAACGCGCTGCTCGAAGGTCAGCGGCAGATCGTGCTGACCTGCGATCGCTATCCGAAGGAGGTCGCGGGTCTCGAGGAGCGGCTGAAATCGCGGTTCGGCTGGGGCCTCACGGTGGCCATCGAGCAGCCGGAGCTCGAAACGAGCGTGGCGATTCTCATGAGCAAGGCGGCCGCGGAGGGCGAGACATTGCCGGAGGAGGTCGCGTTCTTCCTGGCGCAGCGGATTCGCTCGAACGTGCGAGAGCTCGAAGGTGCATTGCGGCGCGTGCTCGCGAACTCGCGATTCACCGGCCAGCCGATCACGCTCGATTTCGCGAAGGATGCGCTGCGCGACGTGCTCGCGCTGCAGGAGAAACTCGTCACGGTCGAGAACATCCAAAAGACCGTCGCGGAGTATTTCAAAATCAGGGTGGCCGACTTATTGTCGAAACGGCGCAGCCGTTCCATCGCTCGGCCTCGGCAGATTGCGATGGCGTTGGCGAAGGAGCTGACGACGCACAGCCTGCCCGAGATAGGCGATGCATTCGGCGGGCGCGATCACACGACGGTGCTGCATGCGTGCCGCCGAGTGAAGGAGCTGCGGGAGACCGAGACGAGGGTCGCAGAGGATTACAACAACCTGTTGAGAACACTGACGACATAGCGTGAGTTGTCGGTGGATAGATTTGTGGAGCGAATTGCTCCACAGGCGCATCACATTGCGGCGCAGGGTTACTCACACGTTCGAACGAATGCAAGTCGTTGGGTAGACAGACAAAAAGGGGCTTAACAACACGTTTGGCGCCCACTAAGAACTACAGTAAACAGATAGATACGTAGAGGCAGAATCTAATGAAGTTCAGCGCAGCGCGGGAAACCCTCCTGAAGCCCTTGCAGACCGTCGTCGGGGTTGTCGAACGACGACAAACGATGCCGATTTTGAGCAACGTCTTGCTGAGCACCCAAGGCTCGAAGCTCAGCATCACGGCGACGGACCTCGAGGTCGAAATGGTCGCCGAGGCCGAGGTCAAGGGCGATGGCGGTGGCGACATCACAGTGCCGGGCCGCAAGCTGCATGACATTTTCCGGGCGTTGCCCGAAGGTGTGTCGGTCGAGTTCAACCTGAGCGGCGACCGGCTCACGATCAAGGCGGGGCGCAGCCGCTTCACGCTGTCGACGCTGCGGGCGGCGGACTTTCCGACGATCGACGAGATCGGTGCCAAGCAAACTTTGCGGCTAAATAAGGCCGATCTGCGTCGATTGGTCGAGAAAACGCACTTTTCGATGGCCCAACAGGACGTTCGCTATTACCTCAATGGCTTGCTGCTCGAGACGGACAAGAAACGGCTGCGGGCGGTCGCGACGGACGGGCATCGCTTAGCGCTCTCGGAAGTGGACTTGCTCGGGGCCGCGACGCGCGACGAGCAGCTAATCGTCCCGCGCAAGGGCGTGCTCGAGCTGAGCCGGCTCCTCGACGGCGACGGCGAGGTCCAAGTGGCGTTGGGTGCCAATCACATTCGCGTCCAATTGGACGGAGTTCGCCTCACTTCGAAGCTCATTGACGGCCGGTTCCCCGAATATTCGCGAGTCGTCCCGGCCCAGCCGAAAAACACGATCAAAGCCGATCGCAATCTGTTCCGCCAAGCGCTGCAGCGCACGGCGATTCTGTCGAACGAGAAGTATCGCGGCGTCCGGCTTGAGCTCGCGGCGAATAGCGTCGTGCTCCAGGCCAACAATCCGGAGCAGGAAGAAGCCGTCGAGACGCTCGAAGTTGAGTACGCCGGCGACGCCATGGAGATCGGGTTCAACGTGAACTACCTGCTCGACGCGCTGGCCGCGGTTGACAGCGAGCAGGTCGAATTCGGCGTGACCGATTCGAATTCGAGCTGCCTGATCCGCGAGCCGGGCAACGACGGTACGAAGTTCGTCGTCATGCCGATGCGCCTCTAAGGGCGCCATCGGCGCTCGGAGGCGCTGGTCTTGCCGCTGAGCCGCGTCCGCATCACGACCCTGCGGTGCTTGCGCGAGGTCGAGCTCGAGCTCCATCCCGGCCGCAATTACATCTTCGGGCCGAACGGCGCCGGAAAGACGAGCCTTCTCGAAGGGGTGTTCGTCCTCGGTCGGGGTCGATCCTTTCGCACTCGGCAAATGCGCCGCCTCGTTCGCCACGGCGCGGACGGTTTTGCCGTTTTCGGGGAGGCCAATGTCGACGGCATTGGGCGCCGGCTCGGAGTCGCGTATCGGGCAGGGCGCCTCGAGAAGAAGGTCGATGGGCAGCCCGCCGTGGGCATGGCGCAGCTGGCTTCGTTGCTGCCCGTCCATGCGCTCGATCCGAGCATGCATGCGATCGTCGAGGGCGGCCCGAGCGAGCGCCGGCGCTTCCTGGACTGGGGAGTGTTCCACGTGGAACCTGGCTACCTCGACGCCTGGAAGAGCTACCGAAGGGTCCTGAGCCAGCGCAACGCCGCTCTGAAGCGCGCCGCGGCCCCCGCCGAGCTACGGCCGTGGTCGGTTGCCCTAGCGGATGCCGGCGCCGTCGTCGACGATAGCCGTCGACGCTACCTCGATCGCCTCGGTCCGTTCGTCACCGAATTCGGCCAACGGCTGCTCGACCGGCCCTTGAGTCTCGATTACCGGCGCGGCTGGGGATCCGACGAGCGCCTCGCCGATGTGCTCGCCGCGGGGGAGGCGCGCGACCGACAGAACGGCAGCACGGAAGCGGGACCGCATCGTGCCGAGATCGTGCTGCGCCTCGACGAGCGTCGCGTGCAGGACGAGGCCTCGCGCGGGCAGCAGAAGCTGACGGCGGCCGCCCTGATTCTCAGCCAGGTTGCCGTCGAAAGTGCGGAGCGGCCCCAGCACAGCGTGTTGCTCGTCGACGATCCGGCGGCCGAGCTCGATGCGCGTTCGCTCGAGCGCTTGCTGGCCGCGATCAGCGACCTTCCTGCCCAGCTGATATTCACGGCGCTGACGGCTGAACACCTCGTGCCCGACCCCGCCTACCCAACGTTCCACGTGGAACGAGGAGAGGTCCGCACGGTATAATGTCGCATCCGTTTTTCGAGATTGGTGAGGATGAGCGATAGCGACTATACCTCCAAGAATATCAAGGTCTTAAAGGGTCTCGAGGCGGTCAGAAAACGGCCTGGCATGTACATCGGCGACACCGATGACGGCACCGGGCTGCATCACATGGTTTTCGAGGTCGTCGACAACTCCGTCGACGAGGCCCTCGCCGGCCACTGCAAGGAAATTTCCGTCACGATCCACGCCGACGAATCGGTTACCGTCGTCGATGACGGCCGCGGTGTTCCCGTTGATATTCATCCCGAGGAGGGCCGTTCGGCAGCCGAGGTCATCATGACGGTGCTGCACGCCGGCGGTAAGTTCGACGACGACAGCTACAAGGTCTCCGGCGGCCTGCACGGCGTCGGCGTGTCCGTCGTCAACGCCTTGTCCGAGGTGCTGGTCCTCACGATCCACCGCAACGGGAAGCTCTACGAGCAAACCTACCGGCTCGGCGACCCCGAGGCGCCTCTGGCCGTCGTGGGCACGACCGACCGCACGGGAACGACGATCCGGTTCAAGCCGAGCTCGGCGATCTTCACGAACATCGTGTTCGACTACGACACTCTCGCTAAGCGCTTGAGAGAGCTGTCTTTTTTGAACTCCGGCGTCCGCATCAAACTGTCGGACGAGCGCGAGGACCGGCATGACGTCTTCGAGTTCGCCGGCGGCATCGAGGCGTTCGTAAAGCACCTGAATCGGAACAAGACGCCGATTCACCCGACGATCATCTACTTCTCCGAGACGCGGGCTCCGATCCAGGTCGAGGTCGCGTTCCAGTGGAACGACGGCTACCAGGAAGGGATGTTCTGCTACACGAACAACATCCCGCAGCGCGACGGCGGCACGCACTTGGCCGGCTTCCGCGCCGCGATGACGCGCACGCTGAACGCCTACATCGAGAACGAAGGCATCGGTAAGCGCGAGAAGATCGCGATGTCCGGCGACGACGCGCGCGAAGGCCTCACGGCGGTTCTGTCCGTGAAGCTGCCGGATCCGAAATTCTCGTCGCAGACGAAGGACAAGCTCGTTTCGTCGGAAGTGAAGTCCGTGACCGAGCAGGTCGTCGCGCAGCGGCTCGAGGAGTTTTTGCTCGAGCATCCGGCTGACGCGAAGGTGATCGTCGGCAAGATCGTCGAGGCGGGAAGGGCGCGCGAAGCAGCGCGCAAAGCGCGGGAGATGACGCGCCGCAAAGGCGCGCTCGATATCGCCGGCTTGCCGGGCAAGCTCGCGGACTGCCAGGAGAAAGATCCGGCGTTGTCGGAGCTGTTCCTCGTCGAGGGCGACTCCGCCGGCGGCTCCGCGAAGCAGGGTCGCGATCGTCGTACGCAGGCCGTCTTGCCGCTGAAAGGCAAGATCCTGAACGTCGAAAAAGCTAGATTTGACAAGATGTTACAGTCCGCCGAGGTCGGCACGCTGATCACGGCGCTCGGCTGCGGAATCGGCCGCGAAGAGTTCGACGTAGCGAATCTGCGCTACCACCGCATCATCATCATGACGGACGCCGACGTCGACGGCTCACACATCCGCACTCTGCTGCTGACGTTTTTCTATCGACAGATGCCGGAGCTCATCGAGCGCGGTCACGTCTACATCGCGCAGCCGCCGCTCTACAAGTTGAAGCGCGGCAAGGCGGAGCACTACGTGAAGGACGACGGCGAGCTCAACTCGATGCTGCTGACGAGCGCGATGTCCGAGGCGGCGTTGTACGCCGCGCCGGGTGCCGTGCCAATTCAGGGTCCGACGCTTCAATCGCTCGCCTTGCACTACATGGAAGGCAATTCGTTGATCCAGCGTTTGGCGCGGCGCTACGACGCCGATGTCTTGCGCACGTTGATGATGATGGAGCGAATCGTGCCTGCGGCGCTCGAGCAAACCGAGTCGCGCAGTCACTGGGCGCAGCGGCTCGAGCTCGAGCTCAAGAAGCACGTCAGCGGCGGCGCGAAGTACAGCGTGCGCGCGACGCAAGGCGGCGAGGGCGCGGATCCCAGTCTCAGCGTCACGCGCGAGCATCACGGCGCGCAGAGCACGAAGATTTTGCACGCCGGCTTTTTCCGCTCGCCGGAGTACGAGCGCTTGAGCGCGATCGGCGCCGTGTTGCGCGATGTCTTGCGCGTGGGCGCGTACGTCGAGCGCGGTAAAGAGCGCCACGATGTGCAGACGTTCGCCGAAGCGATCGAGTGGCTCATGCAGCAGGCGAAGCAGGGCCAGACGATTCAGCGCTACAAAGGCCTCGGCGAGATGAATCCGGAGCAGCTCTGGGAAACGACCGTGAATCCCGAGACGCGCCGTCTCATGCAAGTGCGCATCGAAGACGCCGTCGCCGCTGACGAGATTTTCACGACGCTGATGGGCGACCAAGTCGAGCCGCGCCGCGAGTTCATCGAGCGCAACGCGCTGGCTGTCGCCAACCTCGACGTCTAACGCAGGCTACTTCACGCGAAGCGATTCGAGAGTCGCTTCGATCCATTGCTGCGCGCGCTCGTTGAGCACGCGCGGGTCGACGCCCTTTGTCTCGATCGGCGGTCCGATCACGACGCGAATCGTGCCGGGCTTTTTGAGCCAGCCGCGCCGCGGCCAGAAGTAGCCCGCGTTGTGAGTTACCGGCACGACCGGTAATCCTTCCGCCTGCGCGAGAAGCACGCCGCTCATCCCATAGCGCCGCGTTTGCCCCACCGGCATCCGCGTGCCTTCGGGAAAAATCATCACCCAAAACCCAGCGCTCAAACGCGCGCGCCCTTGCTCCAGCACTTGCTGCACGGCAGCTCCGCCGCCGCGCCGATCGATCGCGATCGGCTTCATCAGCGCCAACACCCAGCCGAACACGGGGATCCACATCAGCTCGCGCTTCAGCACCCAGCTCTGGCGCGGAAAAATCCTGAGCTGCGCGAGCGTCTCCCACGCCGACGAGTGCTTCAGCAGCACGATGCTGCTGCGCGCCGGCAAATGCTCGCGTCCTTCGACGACGTAATCGAGGCGACACAGCACGCGCAGCAGCCAGAGCATCGAGTCGACCCAGAGGACGGCGATCGCATACGTGCACGCGCGCGGCAGCGGTGCCGTCAGCAGCGCGACCGCGCCGTAGATCGGAACGGTGATGAACAGACACGACGTGAACAAGATCGAACCGACCCACTGCCGCACGCGCGCGCTACCTCTTCTCGGCGAGCAAGCTGCGCGCGGCCGCTGCGAGGTCGTCGAACACCGGCACGCGGCGCGCGCCGAGTAGCGCGACGGTCGCGGCGCCCGTTCCCGTTCGCACCAGCATCGGCTTCGCGCCGACGGCTTCCGCCGCTTCGATGTCGCTCATGCGATCGCCGATGTACGGCGCGCCCACGACCGACACCCCGAGCTCGCGCTCGAGCGCGCGAAACATGCCGGGCTTCGGCTTGCGACAGTCGCAACCGGCATCGGGCAAATGTGGGCAGTAGTAGACGCCCGCGAGCTCACCGCCGGCCGCGCGCACGCGCGAACGCATGTGCTCATGGATCTCACCGAGCGTCGCCTCGTCGTAGAGGCCTCGTCCTACGCCCGACTGATTCGTGACGACAGCGACCTGCCATCCCGCGCGATGCAGTGACGCGATCGCCTCGAGGCTGCCCGCGATCGGCCGCCATTCCGCGACCGACTTGATGAACTCGCCCGAATCCTCGTTGATGACGCCGTCGCGGTCGATCATGACCAAGCGCGCGCCGCTCGCCATCGCTTAAACCCCGAGCCGCTCGCTCAGCACGTCTCCGAGCTCCGCGACGCCGACGCGCGTCTGCTCGCAGCTATCGCGCTCGCGCACGGTCACGCTGCCGGCAGTCAGCGTTTCGCCGTCGACGGTGATGCAGAACGGCGTGCCCGCCTCGTCTTGCCGCCGATACCGGCGACCGATCGCACCCTTCTCGTCGTAATAGACATTGAAGCGCTTCTTCAACGCGCGATAGATCTCGAGTGCCTTCTCGGGCATGCCTTCCTTCTTCACGAGCGGGAACACAGCCGCTTTGATTGGGGCAAGCCGCGGATGCAGCTTCAGCACGGTGCGCGCCTCGCCGCCGACTTCGTCCTCGCTGTACGCGTCGCAAAGGAACGCGAGCGTGCCGCGATCGGCGCCCGCCGAGGGCTCGATGACGTGCGGCAAAAAGCGGCGCGCCTCCTCGTTCGGTTCCTGATCGTCGAAGTACCGCAGATCCTTGCCGCTCATCTGCATGTGCTGGCGCAGATCGAAGTCCGTGCGGTTGGCGATGCCCTCGAGCTCGCTGCGGCCGAACGGGAAGTCGTACTCGACGTCGGCGCAGCCCGCGGCGTAGTGCGCGAGCTCGCTCGCCTCGTGCTCGCGCAGGTGCAGGTTCGCCGGCTTCATGCCGAGATCGAGGTACCACTGGAAACGCCGCTCGCGCCAGAACTGATACCACTGCGCGGCTTCGCCCGCGCGGCAGAAGAACTCGATCTCCATCTGCTCGAACTCGCGGCTGCGAAACGTGAAGTTGCGCGGGTTGATCTCGTTGCGAAACGCTTTGCCGATCTGCCCGATCCCGAACGGCACGCGCACGCGCGCCGTGTCGGTGACGTTCTTGAAATTGACGAAGATGCCCTGCGCCGTTTCCGGCCGCAGATACGTCACGCTCTGGTTGTCCTCGAGCGCGCCGACGTGGGTCTTGAACATCAGATTGAACGCGCGCGGCGCCGTCAGCGTCCCAGGTGCCGTTGCGCCGGGCGCGAGCACTCGCGCGCGCAGCGTCTCGTCCTGCAGCGCGCCCGGCACCGCGACGGGTCGCGCTTCCTTGCCGGGCTTGCCCTTTTGCAGCGCCGCGATGCGCTTGCGATGCGGCTCGAACAGCTCCACGGGCGTCGACTTGCCGAGCTCGCCCAGCGCCGCGAACAAAACCTCGTCGTAGCGCTCGAGCTTGCCGTCGCCGCCGATGAACTCGAGTGCGTAGACGGCGAGCTGATCCGCGCGATAACGCGCACGCGTCTCGCGGTCGTCGACCATCGGGTCGCTGAAGCCGCCGACGTGGCCGCTCGCCTCCCAGACTTTGGGGTTCATGAGCAGCGAGCTGTCGAGTCCCACCATTCCGAACGGCTGCGGCGCGCCCTCCGGCGTGGCGGTCTCGTCGTGGTGGGCGACCATGTCGTCCCACCAGGCCTGCTTCAGGTTGCGCTTCAGCTCGACGCCCAGCGGGCCGTAGTCCCACGCACCATTCAAACCGCCGTAGATCTCGCTCGAAGGGAAGATGAAGCCCCGTCGCTTGCAGAGCGACACTATTTTTTCCATCGCGTCCATGACCACTCCGAGCAGCCCGCGGAAGACAAGGCGGGCAAGTATAGCGACGGGAAGTGGCGTGGACTTCGCAAAATCGCGCCGGCGGCCTAGTCTCGACCGCGAGCACTTCGGGGCTGCCCCGGGTCCGAGCAGGCCCTAGAATAGGGCATCCGCTCGAGGGCATCGCCCCATTTGGGTGCGCGTGTTGCGGCTCTAGTTGCAGAGCCGTTGCCAAAACAGTACGTTAGCCGCGTCTCGGGGGTGGCACAAAGAATGCACATCCTCGGACTCTAAAAAAGGGCAAGCACTGCCGTGCACTACAAAAGACGAGCACCGGCAGCGACACAACTACAGCAGCACTAACGGAGGATTCATGTCGCCCGCCGATGTACTCAAGCTCATCAAAGAAAAAGGCGTCAAGTTCGTGGACCTGCGGTTCACCGATACGCGCGGTAAGGAACAGCACGTAACGGTGCCCTCGCACGTCGTCGACGCCGGCATGTTCGAGGACGGCAAGATGTTCGACGGCTCGTCGATTGCCGGTTGGAAGGGCATCAACGAGTCGGACATGATCCTCGGGCTCGACCCGTCGACGGCCGTTCTCGACCCGTTCATGGAAGAGACGACCCTGAATATCCGCTGCGACATCATCGAGCCGATGACCATGCAGGGCTACGAGCGCGATCCGCGCTCGGCCGCGAAGCGCGCCGAGGCGTACATGCGCTCAACGGGCATCGCCGACGAAGCCTACTTCGGCCCCGAGAACGAGTTCTTCATTTTCGACGACGTGCGCTGGGCCTCGGCCATGAACGGCGCGTCGTACGCCATCGAGTCCTACGAGGGCGCCTGGCAGAGCGACAAGCAGATCGAGGAAGGCAACCTCGGCCATCGCCCCGGCATCAAGGGCGGCTATTTCCCCGTTCCGCCGGTCGACTCGCTGCAGGACATTCGTTCGGCGATGTGCTTGGCGCTCGAGGAAATGGGCCTCTCCGTCGAGGTGCACCACCACGAGGTCGCGACCGCGGGTCAGTGCGAGATCGGCGTCAGGTTCGGCTCGCTCGTCAGGAAGGCCGACGACGTCATGACGCTGAAGTACGTCATCCACAACGTCGCGCATAGCTTCGGTAAGACGGCCACCTTCATGCCGAAGCCGCTCCTCGGCGACAACGGCAGCGGTATGCACGTCCACCAGTCGCTCGGGAAGGGCGGCAAGAACCTGTTCCAGGGCGACCTCTACGGCGGCCTGTCGCAGACGGCGCTCTACTACATCGGCGGCATCATGAAGCACGCGCACGCGATCAACGCGCTGACGAATGCGTCGACGAACAGCTACAAGCGCCTCGTCAAAGGGTTCGAAGCGCCGACGCTGCTCGCGTACTCCGCGCGCAACCGCTCCGCGTCGATTCGCGTTCCGTACGTGCAGAATCCGAAGGCGCGCCGCATCGAAGTGCGCTTCCCGGACAGCACGTCGAATCCGTACCTCGGCTTCACGGCCATGCTGATGGCCGGTCTCGACGGCATCGCGAACAAGATCAACCCGGGACCGCCGAGCGACAAGGACCTCTACGACTTGCCGCCCGAGGAAGAGAAGCAGATCCAGACGGTGTCGTACTCGTTGACGCAATCGCTCGAGGCGCTCGACAAGGATCGTGCCTTCTTGACCGCCGGCGGCGTGCTCAACGATTCGACGATCGACGCGTACATCGGGCTCAAGGAGCAGGAGATCACGCGGTTCTCGATGACGCCGCATCCCGTCGAATTCGAGATGTACTACAGCCTCTAGCGCTCGGAGGCCCGGTATCGCGGTTCTGTCAAACAAAAAACGTGGCGGGGTTCTCAAGAACCCCGCCCACAATTGGCAGAGAACGCCGCTCGGCGCTAAGCTTGGAGCATGCGTAAGTGGCTGATCTTGTTGTCGGCGTTGTCAGGGACTGCAGCGAGCGCCGCCCCAGCGTGGACGTGGGTCGACGCGGAGGGCACGCGCCACTACTCCGATCGACCCGTGCCTGGAGCGGAGCAGGTGGAGCTCGCCGGCGCGCAG
>Ga0075428_100001981_pt1 | contig 22071 bp, 15 predicted proteins | sample RhiMetdeltSRZDD2_FD_75291 | JGI IMG/M metagenome (GOLD analysis project Ga0075428, IMG submission 75291) | Populus rhizosphere microbial communities from Tennessee, USA - Rhizosphere MetaG P. deltoides SRZDD2 | ecosystem: Host-associated > Plants > Roots > Rhizosphere > Soil | place: USA... | reverse complement strand
TGTTCGACCGCGGCGGGTTCTGGCAGCTCAAGGAGTACGACCAGTGCTCCTTCGTGCCCTACCGCGGGGTCATCCAGAAGATCGTGAAGGAGGAGGCCGGGCACCAGGGCCTGGGCGAGAAGATCGTGGTCGAGCAGTGCCAGTCCGGGACGTTCGAGGACGTCAAGCAGCCGCTCTTCGAGAAGTGGCTGCGCCTGGGGATGCTGTCCTTCGGCCGGCCGGGCACGCCGGGCAACCGGTTCGCCATCGAGCACGGCCTCAAGAAGAGGGACTCCGGGGAGTGCATGCGGGACTTCGTGGACGACATCCGTCCCGCCGTCCGGGCCGCGGGCCTGCGCTTCCCCGACCCCGCGGCCTTGAGCATGGAGCTTCCCGAAGGCATGGACTGGAGCGTGTAGCCATGGGACGCATCGCCGACCTGTGTAGCGAGATCGCCGAGAACGCCGAAGAAGGGCCCGAAGGCCTGACCCTCTCCCCCGACCTCTGGGACCGGCTGCGGGACGATTGGGAGGACGAGGACATCGAGGACGCCCTGAACGTGGTGCGGGAGACGCTCCTCAATGGGGCGCTCGTGGAATCCGCGGACAGCCTCAGCGCGCGCCTTCTCGAGGTGCTGGGAGCATTCGGCGCGGAGGCGGCGTTCAAGCAGGCGGAGCAAGGCAAGGCCCGCATCCCCCTGGAGGCCATCGGCCAGCTGGCGCGCCGGGTGGCGCACCTGGAAGAGATCCTCGAAGCGTATCGCGAGGGCTCCCCGCCCGATCGCCGCGGCTTTGACGCCCTTCAGCGGCGGCTGGCCCTCCTGGGCATCGAGCCGGACATGTACGACGACGTCGTGGTGCGGCCGGCAGTGGAGCCGGAGGAGGACGACGAGGAGTGAACGACGGCGTAGACCCCGAACGCGCCCGCTCTCTCCTGTTCACGCCCTTCCCCATCGGCAGGGGCGGCCTCGTCCTGCCCAACCGGATCTGGCTGCCCGCCATGGTCACCTGGCGGGGCACGGACGACGGCTTCGTCACGGACGCGGTGAGGGAGATCTACCTGCGCTACGCCCTGGGGGGCGCGGGGATGATCGTGCTGGAGGCCACCGGCATCCGCGACATCGCCAGCGGCCCCCTTCTGCGCCTGAGCCACGACCGCTACGTCCCCGGCCTGCGGTCGATGCTCGAGGAGATGCGGGCGGTGTCGCGCTCGCTCGTCGTGCCGCAGATCATCGACTTCCTGAAGGTCTCCACCCGCAAGCCCACGCGGGAGTTCATCCAGGGCATGGTGCGCCGGGGCCGGCTGCCGGAGTCGCTGCTGGATCTGAGCGACGCGGAGTTCGAGGCGGACCTCGACTCCTACCTGCCCGACCCGCGCCACCGACGCGACTTCCTCTTCGGCTACCGGCAGACGATCGAGGACCTGGACCTCTCCGAGATCCGGCGCATCCCGGGCTGGTTCGCGGACGCCGCCCGCCGCGCGCGGGCGATCGGCTTCGACGGCGTCGAGCTGCACTTCGCCCACGCGTACACGATGGCGTCGTTCCTGTCCGTCACGAACAAGCGGACCGACCGGTACGGCGGAAGCTTCGCGAACCGGATGCGCCTGCCCCTCGAGGTGGTCGAGGAGGTCCGCGGGGCGGTGGGGCGCGAGTTCCTGGTGGGCTGCCGGTACCTGGGCTCGGAGGACATCCTGGGCGAGGACGGGCGGATCCACGGCAACACCCTGGACGACGCGCGGGCCATCGGCGTGGAGCTGGCGCGCGCCGGCCTGGACTTCCTCTCCGTCTCGCGCGGCGGCAAGTTCGACGACGCGAAGCAGCCGCCGGTGGGAGAGGCGATGTACCCCTACACCGGACACAGCGGGGCGGCCTGCATCCCCCGCAACAAGAAGGACCCCTTCGGCGTCAACACCTACCTGGCCACCGGGATCCGCGAGGCGGTGCGGGCGGCGGGGTTCGCCATCCCCGTGGTCACGTCGGGCAAGATCCACACGTTCGAGCAGGCGGAGTCCATCCTCCGCGACGAGCGCGCGGACCTGGTCGGCATGGCGCGCGCGCTGCTCGCCGATCCCGACCTGCCGCGCAAGTGGCTGGCGGGCGCGGACCGCGACGCCCGCGCCTGTGTCTTCTGCCCCTACTGCGAGGAGGAGGACCAGCGCCACCGCGTGGTGACGTGCACGCTGTGGCCGAAAGATCCGGCGGATCACCGCAAGCGACTGACGCCCGCTGCCTGGCGCGCGGGATTGCCCTACGACCCGAAGGCGGTCTTCGAAGCGGACCCGGCCGCCCTCCGCCCGTAGTCATCGGTCCGCTACCCTCGACCATCCGGAAGGAGCCCTGACCCAGAGCCCTCGTCGTGGGCTGCGGCGTTGGTCCGAGGTTGAGTGCCGGACACTCAAACGAACTTGTTCCGGAACAAGTTCGTGGTCCGAACCCGACTTCCTGAGCTGACTACCGGTCGGCCAGGAGCTTCATGATCGCCGTGCGCATCTCCTCGTAGTCGCGCCGCGCCTCCGCCGAGGCCGCGTCCTTCGCGTACAAGCCGCCCTTCTGGACGTGACGTATCACGCCGTGACGATCGATGAGCAGCGAGGCGGAGGTGTACTCCGCGCCCGGCACGCGGTCGAGCCACAGCTTGCGCAGCGTGGCCCAGTCGTCGTCCACGGCCACCGGGAACCGGAAGCCGTAGGACTCGACGTAACCGCGGACGACCTCGGTCGTCACCGGCCGCGGGCGCGGCTTGGGCGTGTACATCCCCACCACGACCAGGCCACGCGGACCGAACTCCGAGTACAGCTCGTTCAGCGTGGGCGCGGTGCCCCGGCAGAGCGGGCAGTCGGCGTCCATGAAGAAGCGGACGAGAACGACCTTCCCGCGCAGGTCCGCCAGGCGCAGCGGTCCGCCCTGCACCCATCGATCGTTCGACCAGTCGGGGGACGGCCGGCCGATCAGGCCCGATCCATCTCCCGAAACCACGACTGTTGCCGCGATGAAGAGGGCGACGAGCGGAGCCGGTTCGCTCATTCGTCGTATTGTAGGGTGGTGAAGATGCTCGTGCTTCTCGCGTGCCTCGCGCCCGTCGCCGGTGCCGCCGGCGAGCTGGAGCTGAGCGCCCATGGCGGCCTGGTCTTCCCCTTCTACGAGGAGACCTTCGAGTTCGACCCCGGCGGTCTGCCGGGCCTGCCCTTCGGCACTACCGTGACGCAGGAGGACGTCTTCAGGCTGGACGCGCGGGGCGGCCTCGCCCTTGGCCTTTCCGCGAGCTGGCAGTTCTCCGACTGGTTCGGCGTGGAGGGGAGGCTCGACACCGCCGACGTCAGCGTGAACACGACCGGGGCCCGGTACCGCATCGTGACCGAGCTGCCCGGTCCGATACCCGACCTGGTCAACGAGCTGGACCTGGGCAGCGGGGACGCGGACCTCCGGCGCATCCTGCCCCTGTCGCTGAATCTCCGGGCGCGCACCTCCGGCCGGACCAGGGTCGGCGCCTCGGCGGGGGTCAGCTACCTGCCGGCCTTCAAGATCGGCATCCGGACGGAGGCGACCTTCGCGGCGGTCTCTCCCATTCCCTTCGAGATCGCCTCCGCCCAGCTGGCCCTGGATGCGGAGGCCTTGCCCGAGGACGAGGGCCAGGGCCGCGTGGGCTTCAACGCGGGGGCCTTCGTGCAGTTCGACGTCGGCTCCCATCTCGCGCTCCAGATCGAGGGACGCTACTTCCACTTCCAGGAGCAGACCCTGACCTGGGAGCAGCCGGAGATCGACCCGCCGCTCCCCTTCCCCGCGAACATCCTCGTCGACCAGCTCGCCGAACGGCTGGAGCCGGTCGAGTTCAACCCGACGTTCTTCCAGGTGACGGCGGGTCTGGCCGTACGCTTCTGATGTAGCTTTGGCGGGCCCATGAGCGACCCGAGCGACCGCAAGCCACGCGGGCCGATCGATCCGCTGGTGGTGCCGCGCTTCGCGGGGCCGTCCACCTTCGCGCGCCTGCCCGGTCTGGACGAGGTCGGCCGCTGCGACGTCGCGGTGGTGGGCGTTCCCTTCGACAGCGGCGTCACCTTCCGGCCGGGGGCCCGTTTCGGTCCCATCGCCGTCCGCCAGGCCTCGCGGCTGCTGCGCGCCTACCATCCCGCGCTGGACGTATACCCCTTCACCGCCCAGCAGGTCGCCGACGCTGGCGACATCGCGTGCACGCCCTTCTCGATCCCGGAGGCGATCGCGCAGATCGAGGCTGCTGCGGGCGCGCTGCTGGACCGCGCGCGGCACTTCGTGGCCATCGGAGGCGACCACACGATCTCGCTGCCGCTGCTGCGGGCGTTCCACAGGCGCCACGGGCCGGCGGCCCTCCTCCACTTCGACGCGCACCTCGACACCTGGGACACGTACTTCGGCGCCTCCTATACGCACGGGACCCCGTTCCGCCGCGCCTTCGAGGAGGGCCTGCTGCTCGAGCAGCGCTCCATGCACGTCGGCATCCGCGGCCCCCTGTTCTCGCCACAAGACCTCAAGGACGACGCCGGCTTCGGCTTCCGCATCGTGACGGCCATGGACTTCGAGCAGCAGGGCATCGCCGGTGTGGTCGAGCGCGTGCGGGGGCGGATCGGCGACGCCGCGCTCTACGTCTCGATCGATATCGACGTGCTGGACCCGGCCGCCGCGCCCGGCACGGGCACCCCGGAGGCGGGCGGGCTCACCAGCCGCGAGCTGTTGGGCGTGTTGCGCGGCCTCAAGGGCCTGCGGCTGGAGGCGGCCGATCTCGTCGAGGTCGCCCCCGCCTACGACCACGCAGAGATCACCTCCATGGCGGCGTCACACGTGGCCTACGAGCTGGTCTCCCTGCTCGCGGCGCGCCGCTAGCTCCCGGCTGGGACTCCCCTCGACAAGAGCCTGTTCCTTCTCAAGGAGACGCTCTGAGTTCGTCCGCCAGCTCGGCCGCGGTGACGAAGCGCGCGCCCCAGCCGCGCATCCGCGTCACGATGTCCTCGACGGCGCGCTCCATCCACGGCCCCAGCCGGCGCAGGAAGATCCGCTCGCGGAGCGAGAGCGGGATGGACGGGCGCGGGCCCATCTCGTAGGGATGGAAGTAGTACTGCGCGTCGCCGTCGCGCAGGGCCCGGCGCAGGGCCACGAGCGTCCACGTGAGGCCGGCCACCCGGGTGAGGATCCCGGTGGCCGCGGGCAGGCGCAGCACGGGAAACGTCGGCAGCGGGATCTCCACCATGTCGCCCTGGGCATCGGGAACGGAGAAGCGGTCGCGGAACCGGTACGGGCTCGACGCGCGGTGCTCGTGGCCGAAGTCCTTGCCCAGGACGCCGCGCGCCGTGCAGACCGAGGCGTCGTAGCGGAACCCGAGGTCGCGCAGTATCGGGATCATCCAGTCGCGGACGAGCAGGTTGGGGGCGCGGTAACCGATCGGCGGGCGCGAGACGAGCGAGGCCAGCACGCCCCGGGCCTCGGTCAGCTCGCGGCGAAAGCCTTCCGGCCCGAGCAGGTCGATGTCCACGTGATGGAAGCCGTGGCAGCCCACCTCGTGGCCCCGCGCCTCGATCTCGCGGACCAGGTCCGGGTAGAAGGTGGCCACCTCGCCCAGGATGAAGAAGGTGGCGCGGACGCCGAGGCGGTCGAAGAGGTCCAGGATGCGGCGCGTCGGCTCGCGCAGCTCCCCCCGGGGGGCGTCGGCGCCGTAGTGCTCGCGGAAGAAGGTGGCGGTGTCCTTCCAGCGGGCGTGCGGCGATCCCGTGGCCCAGCGGCAGTGGTACCACTCGTCCAGGTCGACGGAGAGGACGGCGCGGCGGCCGCTCACCCGCGGGGCGTCACGCCCGGCACCGCGTCGCGGGACAGCACGAGGATCGTGAAGGAGTGCTCGCGCATCTCTTCGGCCAGGCGCAGGCCGGAGGCGTGGGCCGCGGCGGCCACCGCGTGCATGGGGTGGAAATAGAGGTTGAGGCCGCCGAGCCGGGCCATGGCGTGGCGGAGGGCCATACGGTAGAGGACCCGGTTGGTGTGGGCAATGACCAGCGTCTGCCGCGCCGCCCGGCCGGCGCGGGCGACGAGCGAGCCGAAGTCGCGGTAGTACTCCACGACGCCGACGAGGAGGACCACGTCCGCCGCGGGGATCTCGTCGCGCGAGACATCGCCCTCCGTGAAACGCGTCCGGTCGGAGAGGCCGGAGCGCGCGGCCGCCTCGCGGGCCAGGGCCAGCATGGCCGGCGCGATGTCGATGCCGTGCACCCTCGCGCCCATGGCCGCCGCCAGCAGCGAGACCTGCCCGCTGCCGCACCCGAGATCGAGCACCGACTTCCCGTCGAGGCGCAGCCGCGCGAAGAGGTCCTCGAGCAGGCGCATGCGCCGGACGAAGGTACGCCCGCGGAAGAGCCGGTTGACGACCGCGTTCAGCGGCCCGCGGCCCTGGAGGCGGAAGGCCCGGTCGTACTCGGGCGCGAGCTTGTCGAAGTAGTCCCGCGCGCTCTCGCGGTCGTCACGCACGCCAGCCATGAGTGGACCACGACAACGTAGCATAAGGACGTGCCTCTTCCTTCCCCCGCCCACAGCTTCCGCGCCCTGCGGCACCGCAACTTCAGGCTCTTCCTCGGCGGGCAGATCGTCTCCCTGGCCGGGACCTGGATGCAGCAGGTCGCGCTGAGCTGGCTCGTGTACCGGCTGACGCGCTCGCCGCTGCTGCTCGGGCTGGTGGGCTTCGCGGGCCAGGTCCCGACCCTGCTGCTGGCGCCGGTGGCCGGAGCGTGGGCCGACCGCGGCAACCGGCGGCGCATCGTGATCGCCACGCAGGCCCTGGCCATGGTCCAGGCCCTGCTCCTGGCCGCGCTCGTCCTCCACGGCACGGCGAGCGTCGGCCACGTGATGGCCCTCAGCGTCTTCCTGGGCCTCGTCAACGGCGTGGACGTGCCGACACGGCAGGCCTTCCTCGTGGAGATGGTCACCGGCCGCGACGACCTGGCCAACGCCATCGCCCTGAACTCGTCCGTCTTCAACGCCGCCCGCCTCGTCGGCCCCGCGGTCGCCGGGTTCATGATCGCGCTCGTGGGAGAGGGCGTGGTCTTCCTCCTGAACGGGCTCAGCTACGTCGCGGTGATCGCCGCGCTCTACGCGATGAGGCTCGGGCCGCGGCCCAGGGCGGTGGGCCCGTTGGAGCCACTCCCGCGCCGGCTCGCCGAGGGATTCCGCTACGCGTTCGGCTTCCCGCCCATCCGCGCCCTGCTCCTGCTGGTGGCGGTGGTCAGCCTCATGGGCGTACCGTTCAGCGTCCTGATGCCGGTCTTCGCCACCGAGGTCCTGCACGGCGGGCCGCGCACCCTCGGGCTCCTCATGGCCGCGTCGGGCGTGGGCGCCCTGACGGGGGCGCTGTACCTGGCGGGCCGCGCCACCGTCCGCGGCCTGGGCCAGGTGATCCTCGTCTGCGTGGTGCTCTTCGGGATCTCGCTCCTCGGGTTCGCGCTGTCCCGGCGGCTGTGGCTCTCGATGGCCGCCCTCCTGGGCGCGGGCCTCGGGCTGATGGTGCAGATGGCCTCCAGCAACACGATCCTGCAGACCATCGTCGACGACGACAAGCGAGGCCGGGTGATGAGCTTCTATTCCATGGCCTTCATGGGGATGGTGCCCTTCGGGAGCCTCCTCGCGGGCCTGCTGGCCAGCCGCATCGGGGCGCCGGCGACGGTGGCCTCCGGAGGCGTCGCGTGCCTCCTGGCCGCGGCGTTCTTCGCCCTGGCCCTGCCCGGCCTGCGCGCGCAGGTACGGCCCATCTACGTCCGGCTGGGGATCGTCCCGGAAGTGCCGGTATAGAATCCACGGCGCTCGCGAGGACAATGGGGATGAGGCGCGTGGGGCTGGGGGCGGTGGCGGCGCTGGCCCTGGCCTGGGCGGCAACCCGCGGCGCACCGCCGACGCGGGCCCAGGGCCCGCGGCCCGTTCCTTCTCTGCCTCCCCTGCACGGCTTCGCCGCGTCGCTGCCACCGGTGCCCGTGGCCTCGATCCGCAACGCCAACTACACGATCGACGCCCGTCTCGATCCCGACCGCCACGTCATCGACGGCTCGCTGGTCCTGGATTGGTGGAACAACAGCGGGGTCCCCCTGTCCTCGTTCCCGTTCCACCTGTACTGGAACGCCTTCCGCGACAACCTCTCGACGTCCGCCCGCGGCCAGAGGCGCCCGGTGCCGCGTCCGGGGTCTCCGTCGGAGACCGACCGCGCCTTCGGCTACATCCAGGTGCGCGCGGTGGCCCTCCTGATGCCGGCCGCCCCCCCCACGGCGCCGGGGACCGATCTCTTCCCCACGCTCCGCTACCTGCAGCCCGACGACGGCAACCCCGACGATCGGACGGTCATGTCGGTGAGGACCCCCCGGCCGGTGCCGCCCGGGGGCAAGGCGCGCTTCCGGATCGAGTGGACGTCGCGCATCCCGTACGGCAACGTGGGCCGCGCCGGCTGGGTCCACGACTACAACTTCATCGCGCAGTGGTTCCCCAAGATCGGCGTCCACTCGAAGGGGGCCTGGAACGCCCACCAGTTCCACGCCACCACCGAGTTCTTCTCCGACTACGGCACCTACGACGTGCGGCTGACGGTGCCCGACGGTTTCGTGGTGGGCGCCACGGGCGCGCTGCAGGAGGAGCTCCCGGGGCCGGCGCCGGGCACGCGCACGCTGCGCTTCCGGCAGGACGACGTGCACGACTTCGCCTGGACCGCCAGCCGGCGCTTCCTCGAGGTCAAGGACCGTTTCAACGATCCCGGATATCCGCCGGTGGACATCCGCCTCCTCGTGCAGCCCGAGCACAAGATCCTCGCCGCCCGCTACATCGAGGCCACCAAGATCGCGCTCCGCAGCTACGGCGCCTGGAGCGAACCCTACCCCTACGCCCAGGTCACGGTGGTGGACCCCGCGTGGGGATCGGCCTCGGGCGGCATGGAGTACCCGACGCTCTTCACCGGCGGCGCGGGCATCCGCTCACCGCGCGCCCTGCAGAGCCCGGAGAGCGTCACCATCCACGAGTGCGGGCATCAGTTCTGGTACGGGCTGGTGGGCAACAACGAGTTCGAGGAGGCCTGGCTCGACGAGGGCTTCAACAGCTATCACGACGAGAAGGCCATCCAGCTGGCCCTCGGCCCCGCCGGCTGGGGCCGCCGCTACTTCGGGCCCTCCACCCTGGCCCGCGGCCTGCGCGCGCCCTGGCCCATGGTCGCGCCGGGGGTTCGCATCGGCCGGGGCGACGGGGACCTCTCCTCCTTGCGGCGGATCGGCCGCAGCGACGTCATGGCCCGGCCCGGCTGGGAATACGCGTCGCGCGAGGCCTACTCGCTGAACTCGTACGGCAAGCCCGCGTTGAGCCTCCAGACCCTCGAGGGCCTGGTCGGCGATGACACCATGACGCGGATCCTGCGCACCTACGCGCGCCGCTATCGGTACGCCCATCCCACGAGCGAGGACTTCATCGCCACGGTCAAGGAGGTCACGGGGAAGGACTATCGCTGGTACTTCGACCAGACCTGGTTCTCCTCCGACCTCTGCGACTACGCCGTCGAGGTGCGCAACGACCCGCCGCGGCGCCGCGAAGGGTTCCAGGAGGGCCCCGCCGGCCAATTCGTGCCGGTCCCCAAGGCGCCGGACGAGAAGGCCGACGACAAGGCTTTCGACGCGGAGGTCACCGTGCGGAGGCTGGGCGAGGTCCGGCTGCCCGTCGAGGTGCTGGTCGAGTTCGAGGACGGCCTCTTCGCGCGCGAGCCGTGGGACGGCCAGTACCGGTGGCGCCGATTCAAGTACCCCGGCGCGAAGGTGGTCCGGGCGGTGGTGGACCCCGACCGCAAGATCATGCTGGACGTCAACCCCGCCAACAACTCGTGGGTGGAGGAAAAGGGCGTCGCGCGCAGGGCGGCGGCGAAGTGGGCGGCGCGCTGGATGTTCTGGCTCCAGCACCTGCTGGAGCTGCACACGGTGGTCGGCTGAGCCGATGCGTCACGCGCTGCTGGAGGGCTTCCGCAGGCTGGCGCGCAGCGCGGGGCTCGTACCGCTGCTGCTGCTCGTCAACCTCGGGAGCGCGGCGCTCCTGGCCGTCCCCCTCGCGCGCACGCTCGAGAACGACCTCGAGCACAAGGACGCCGCGCGAGAGATGATGGAAGGGTTCGACTTCCCGTGGTGGAGCCAGTGGTCGGACGCGCAGCGGGGCTGGACGGCCAGCTTCGCCCCCGACCTCTTCGGCGTCGGCTTCGCGTTCAAGAACGTCGACCTGCTGCTCCGCGGCTATCTGCCCGCCGGCCTCTTCGTCGCGCGCGAGAACGAGGAAGCGGAGGAAGGCGGCCGGGACAAGGAGCCAGGGGTGGACCCGGTGATCCTCGCCCTCGGCGCGGCCTACCTCGTCCTGCAGACGTTCCTGGCCGGAGGCGTGCTGGCCACGCTGCGTGGCGCGGAAGGGCGCTGGACGATGCGCGGGCTCCTCCACGGATCGGGTTTCTACTTCGGCCGGTTCCTCCGCCTCGGGGCCCTGGTGCTGCTCGTGGACTTCGTGCTCTTCGGTCTCAACGGCCCGCTGGCCCGATGGGCCGACCACAACGCGCGCGAGGCGGTCTCCGAGTCGACCGCGCACTTCTGGCTGCTGGGCCGCCACGGCGTGCTGCTCCTGGCCCTGCTGTGGGTCAACATGGTTTCCGGCTACGCCAAGTCGATCGTGGTCCTCGAGGAGCGGAAGAGCGCGGCCCTGGCCCTGCTCTCGGCGTTCACGTTCGCGCTGGCGCGCCCGTTGCGCACGTTCGGCCACTACCTCGCGCTGGCCGCCGTGGGCGTGGCGCTTCTCCTGCTGTGGGGCGTCTTCGACGGCCTCTGGGCCACGAAGGGCTACGTCACCCAGATCGTGACGCTCCTCATGGCGCAGGCCCTCATGGCGGCGCGGATCGCGCTGCGCCTGGGGCTGTGGGCGGGGCAGCTCTCCCTGCTCCGCCGCTTCGCGCCGGCGCCGTCCGGCGCCCAGGCCCCGGCATGACGGTCGACGCCCGGTCGTTCCGCCAGGCCCTCGGACAGTTCGCCAGCGGCATCACGGTGGTGACCACGCGCGACCGCGCCGGGCACCTGCTGGGGCTGACGGTCAGCGCGTTCTGCTCGGTCAGCCTCCATCCGCCGCTGGTCCTCGTCTGCGTGGACGCGCGCTCGGAGACGCACGCGGCCTTCGTCGAATCGAAGGTCTTCGGCGTCAGCATCCTGGCCGAGTCGCAGGACGCGATCTCCGAGCGGTTCGCCCGGGCGGGCCGCGCGAAGTTCGCCGACCTCCACATGATCACGGGGGACCACGGCGCGGCGCTGGTGCCGGGGGCGCTGGCCCACCTCGAGTGCGGCCTGGCCGCGGCGCACCCGGCGGGCGACCACACCATCTACGTGGGCAAGGTGCTCGGCGTGAGCGTCCACGCGGGCCGGCCCCTCGTCTACCAGGCGGGCGCCTACCATCCACTCGGTCCAGGGAGGAAGCGGGCATGAGCGCGCCCATGGAGTTCCCCGAGCGGTTCAACATGGCGTGGTACTTCCTCGACCGCAACCTCGAGGAGGGCCGGGGCGACAAGACCTGCCTCTACTGGCGCGACGAGGCCTACACCTACAAAGAGGTGCAGGCCCGGTCCAACCGCTTCGCCAGCGCGCTGCGCGGCCTGGGCGTGGAGGTCGAGGACCGGGTGCTGCTGGTCCTCCCCGACCGCCCCGAGTTCGCGTTCGCCTGGTTCGGCGCCGCCAAGGCCGGCGCCGTCATCGCCATGGTGAACCCCATCCTCCCCGCCGAGGACCTGGCGTACTACTTCGAGTACAGCCGGGCCCGGGCGGCGGTCGTGGACGCGTCGACGCTCGACCGGATCGGGCCGCTGCGCGCCGGGATGCGGCACCTCCGCCACTTGATCGTGGTGGGCGATCCGGGGCCGCACCTTTCGTTCGAGGAGCTCTGCGGGAAGGCGTCCGACCGCTTCGTCAACGCCGACACCCACCGCGACGACCCCGCCATCTGGCTCTTCACCAGCGGATCCACGGGCAAGCCCAAGGCCGCCGTCCATCTCCAGCAGGACCTGCCGTGGAACACGGAGCGCTACGCGAAGCAGGTGATGGGGATACGCGAGGACGACCTCACGGTCTCCGTCCCGAAGCTCTTCTTCGGCTACGCCACCGGCACCAACCTGCTCTTTCCCTTCGCGGTGGGCGGAGCGGCGGCGCTCTTCAGCGAGCGGAGCGAGCCCGCCACGCTCTTCGACGCCATCGAGCGCTACAAGCCGACCATCCTCACTTCCGTCCCCACCATGATCAACGGGATGCTGAACCACCCGGGCGGTTCCGGCCGCGACCTGTCCTCGCTGCGCCTCTGCCTCTCCGCGGGCGAGGCGCTGCCGCCCGAGCTCTACCGCCGCTGGATGGAGACCTTCGGCGTCGAGATCCTGGACGGGATCGGGTCCGCCGAGATGTTCCACATCTACATCTCGAACTACCCGGGAGAGGTGGTGCCCGGCAGCCTGGGCCGGTTGGTGCCGGGCTACGAGGCCCGCATCGTGGACGGGGACGGCCAGGACGTCCCCGCGGGCGAGGCGGGCACACTCTGGATCAAGGGCGAGTCGGCGGCCATCCTCTATTGGCAGGCCCACGAGAAGTCCAAGGAGGTCTTGCGCGGGGACTGGGCGGTCACCGGCGACCACATGCGCCGGGACGAGCGCGGCCTCTTCTGGTATGAAGGACGGACCGACGACATGCTCAAGGTGGGCGGCATCTTCGTGAGCCCGTACGAGGTGGAGAATTGCCTCTTGCAGCACCCCAGGGTGGCGGAATGTGCTGTGATCGGGTATAAGGACCGGGACGGACTCATCAAGCCCAAAGCATTCGTGGTGCCTCGCGACGGAGACGGCGATACGGCCCTGGCTCGTGAGCTCCAGGAGTTCGTGAAGGGGCGGCTCGCTCCCTTCAAGTACCCTCGCCTCGTGGAGTTCGCCTCCTCGCTCCCCAAGAACGACCGGGGCAAGATCGACCGCAGACGCCTCGGAGGCGCCGCCTGAACGTAGAGAGCCTGCCCTAAGCCAATCCCTGCACCAAGAGAAAGAGAAAGGAGCGAAGGAAGACCTCCTTCAATGGCCATGGTCGACAACATCGTGATGCCCGAGATGACATGGACCGAGGTGGACGAGGCGATGAAGGACCGCCCGGTCGCCATCCTCCCCGTGGGAGCGACGGAGGCCCACGGCCCCCACCTGCCGCTCTCCACCGACACCGTGATCGCCACGGAGATGGCGCGGCGGGGGGCCCGGAAGCTCAAGGAGAACGGGGTCCCGGCCCTGATCCTGCCGCCCGTGACCTTCACCGTCGCCGACTTCGGCGCGGACTTCCCGGGGAGCATCACCGTCACCCCGGAGACCGCGGCCGCGCTCGTCCGCGACGTCTGCCTGTCCGCCTCGCGCAAGTTCCGCGCCGTGGCCCTGGCCAACCTCCACCTGGAGCCGGCGCACCTGGAGTCGCTGAAGAAGGGCGTGGAGGATGCGAGGAAGGCGGGGGCCAGCGTCTGCTACACCGACGTCACCAAGAAGAGGTGGGCCGAACTGCTGGGCGAGGCCTTCCTGCAGGGCGACCACGCGGGCGCCTTCGAGACGTCCCTGGTCATGGCCGCGGCCCCGGAGATGGTCCGCGACTCCGTCCGCATCAGCCTCCCGCCCATTCCCGGCCTCCTGGCCGCGATCAAGAAGGGGGCCAAGACCTTCACCGAGGCGGGAGGGGAGGACGCCTACTTCGGCGACCCCACCGCCGCCTCGGCCGAGGACGGCGACACCTACTTCGAGGCCCTGGCGGAGATCCTGAGCCTCTCCGTCATGGAGCACCTGGGCAGCAAGGCGTAGGTCGCGATACTACCGCTGCATGGTGATCTCCTTGAAACGCCAGGGATCACCGCGCCGCATGGTGGGCCGTGTCAGCCGGCGCAGGAAGTAGTACTCGTTCACGGGCTCGTCGTCCGTGAGGGCGCCGACGCTTGCCAGACTCGCCAGACGCGCCAGCGGGACCTCGTGCTGCACCACCGCGCGGAACTGCGATACCGCGTCCCGGTGCGGCCCCCACTCGAGGAGGTCGGCGCAGGCAGGGGCGGGCAGCCGCGCCGCGAGCTCCTCGGGCGGCGCCGCCGCCCAGGGTGACACTCCGGCGATGTAGTGGAGGCCCGACTCCAGCACGGAAACGTAGGCGCGAACGTGGGGAAACGACTCGGCGAGAGCCAGTGTGAACGCCGCGACGGTCTCCCGGTCCCCCCCGGGCACCCACTGCTGGAGCAGGCCGCCCGGCGCCAACCGCTGCCGCACGAGCGCGTAGAACTCTCGCGAGTAGAGGAGGCTCGAGCCGGCGGCCTCCGGAGGCGGGGGCGGATCGACGAGCACGAGGTCGAAGCGGTCGCGCGTGCGCTCCAGGAATCGGCGGCCGTCGTCCACTACCACCCGTGCGCGGGATTGCTGCAGCAGGACCGGTCCATCTGCGTGGTAGAAGCCGAAGAGCGCGGGCACGCTCGGCACGAGCTCCACGGCAGTGACGGAGGCGCCCCAGCTCATCGCGGACCGGAAGCTCGTCCCCATCCCGAAGCAGATCACGAGCACGCTCCGTGGCGGGCGGCCGAGCATGGCCAGCGGCAGATGGGCCATCATCTTGGTGGCCGGCGACAGCTCGGTCATCCCGATTCCATTGACGAGGAGGTGCTTCTCCCTTCCGGTGCCGGCGGCAACGACGGTGGCGGTGTAGTCGCGGCACACCTCCCGCGGCGTGAAGAGCGTCTCGTGACCACGGGTGAGCGCGACGATGGCCAGCGCGGCGGCCACGGCGCCGGCTCCGGAGGCGCGCGCCGCCGAACCGGCGGCGGCCCCCACCGCCAGCACCGCGACCGGCGTGGCGAGCACGAGCAGGGACCACCTCTCTGCCAACGCCGGCAGCAGGGCGAACGCTGCCACCAACGGACCCAGGATGCAGCCGATGACGTTGACCGCATAGGCGCGCCCCGCCCACGCTCCGTCCCCGCCCGAGAAGCGATCGACGAGCATCGGCGTGAGCGCGCCCAGCACTACGCAGAAGGGCCCGATGCCGAGGGCGACGCGAAGCGCGCCCAGCGCCAGCCCGTTGTCGCCACCGAAGCGCGGGTCGCCGGCGAGCGCGGGCAGGAGGGCCGCCACGGCCGAAAGAGCGGCCAGTGGCACGGCCACGTCCCGCGCGGCCCGGCGGCCCAAGCGCCGATAGAGGTACGAGCCCACGAAGGTGGCTACGAGGTACGTTGCGAGGATGAGGGCGAACGCATAGACGACGGTGCCGAGGTACGGCGTGAACTGGCGCACCCAGACCACCTCCATGCCCATGCTGGCGAGCCCGGTCGCGAAGAGCAGCGGGAGGGCGAGGCGCGAAGTGCTCGGGGCCGGTAAAAGGGCGGCCTCGTTGCCTGCCGCCTCCTCGGTGACGCGGCGCGAGAGCGATCCGGCGGCCGTCGCGATCAGGAGGTTGAGGAGCGCCGCCAGCCGCAGCGTGCCGTGAAAGCCGAAACGCTCGATGAGCACGAACGCCGAGACGAGCGTGCCGAGGCCGGCGCCGAGAACGTTGGCGAGATAGAGGTAACTGAACGACCACGGCGCTTCCCGCGGCGCCAGGCGCCGGATGGCCTCCATCGCCAGGGGCACGGTCGCGCCCATGGCGGTGCAGAAGGGCAGGATGAGGATGCCGACCCAGGCGCCGGCCACCACGTAGTGGGCGAGCGAGCCCCAGTCCGCCTCCGCTCCCAGGGAGGCGATCGCCCGCCGTCCAACGGCCAGGCCCGCGGGGACCACCAGGGCCGAGAGGCCGATCAGGAGCTCGGCGGCCGCGTAGAGGCGCAGCAGGACCGGAGCGGTGCCCCCGAGCCGACGGCCGACCCTCGCTGCGACCACGCTGCCGAGGGCCAGCCCGGCCATGAACAGCGACAGCACCAGCGACACCATCGGTGTCGTGACGCCGAACTGAGCCATGGCCAGACGCAGCCAGACCACCTGGTAGACCAGGCTACAGAAGCCGGACACGAGGAAGAAAGCGAAGAAGGGAGCCAAGGCACGGCGGCGCACGACCGTATGTTAGCGTCACGCGATGGAAGCTCGCGCCGCAGTGCGGGGGGCGGCCGTCACCGCGCAGGGCGCCGCACTCGCGTATGTCGCGATCGCCTTCCTGTGGGCACTGCCCATGACCGCGCGTCCGACCGAGCGGGTGCCCGACCTCGGCGACCCGCTGCACCTGGCGTGGACGATGGCCTGGGACGCCCACGCGCTCGTCCACCAGCCGCTCCGGCTCTACGACGCGAACGCCTTCCATCCGTATCCGCGGAGCCTGACGTTCGGCGATCACCTGCTGCCGGAGGCGGTGATGGCCGCCCCCGTCTTCTGGGCGACCGGCAACGCCGTGCTGGCGTCGAACGCAGCCGTCGTGCTTGCCCTCGCCCTCTCCGCGTGGGCGATGTTCCTCCTCGTGCGCCGCCTCACCGGCTCCGCGGCGGCCGCCTTCGTAGCCGGCCTCGCTTACGCCTTCAACAGCCTCACCCTGCACGAGCTGCCCCGCGTTCATGTGCTGAACCTTCAGTGGTGGCCCCTCGCGCTGCTGGCGCTGGATCGCTTCCGCAGCACCGGTCGCCGTCGCGACGCCGCGCTCGCCGCTGCCGCCCTCGCGCTGCAGGGCCTCTCCGGCACCTATTACCTGGTCTACACAGCCGTGCTCACGCCCCTATGGCTCCTCACCATCGGCCTCGCCCGCCCGCGGCCGAAGGCGGGCGCGATGGGCTTTCTGCTCGCGGCCCTCGCAGCGGCGGCGGCCACCGGCCTCGCCGTGCTCTGGCCGTATGCGGCCCAGGCGCGAGCGCTCGGCTTCGAGAAGGCTTTGACCGGTGGCGTGGACGCGCTCGCATACCTGGAGCCGCCGGCGCGCAACCTGCTCTGGCCGCCGGTCGAGCTGGCCCCGGGCCGGTCCGAGCTGCCGCATTTCGTGGGCTTCGCCACGCTCGGGCTCGCGATCTTTGGCCTGGTCCGCTTCCTGAAGGGCCATGTCGGGACGGGGGCCCGGCCGGTCGTCACCTGCGCGCTGCTGGCCACCGCGCTCGGCTTCGTGTTCTCTCTCGGTCCGATCGTGCACGTGGGCGGCCGGCGCGTCGGCATAGGCCCCTACGAGCTGATGTACCGCCTGGTGCCGTCCCTGCGCGGCATGGCCGGTCCCGAGAGGTTTGGAATGCTGGTGCCGCTGGGCCTCGCCGTGCTGGTGGGGCTCGGGCTCGCCGCGCTCCTCGCGCGATGGTCGCGGCCCACGGCCCTGGCCCTGGCGGTGCTCGGCGTCATCGTTCCGCTGGAGCACTGGAAGATTCCGCGGAGCGCAGCCGAGGTCCCGGCGGGGGCGAACCTGCCCGAGGTCTACCGGTGGCTGGCTCGCGACGGGTCCACGCCGATCGTCGAGCTTCCTCTCTATCCGTCTCGCGCGCGCAAGCAGTGGTCGGTCTACCTCTACTTCTCGACCTATCACTGGCGGCCCATCCCGGTCGGCCGTACGTCTTTCTATCCGCCCGCCCACGAGTTCCTCGTGCGCATGCTCGAGACCTTCCCGGGGGATGGTGCCCTCGCCGCGCTCGACCGTCTGGGTGTCGATACCATCGTCGTGCACCCGCGAGTCTGGGCCGAGGCCGAGCGGGAAGCGCGCCTGCAGTCCTTAGACGCCCACCCGCGCCTGCGCCTTGTCCAGTCTTTCGCCAGCGTGCCCGATCCCCGCTTTGCGCCGCTCGCGCTCGGAGATGAGCGCGTCTACCGGCTCAGCGGACCGGCGCCGGATCTGCCGCGCCCGTGCGTCCCCGCGGAGGCGTTACCGCGCGGGGCCTGGAGCTTCAGCTCATCTGGAATCAACAGAGAGGACCGCGCCCGCGACGGCGATCGCCGCACGGCCTGGCACACCGCGCAGCCACAGCGACCCGGCGATTACCTCGAGGTGCGCCTTCCCCAGGCCGAGACGATCGCCGCCGTGGCGCTGGGCCTGTATTATCCGTACGACGAATTGCCGCGGAACCCGGTCGTGGTCGTGGAAGCCGAGGACGGCTCCCGCCGCCGCGTGGAGCTCGCCGACGCCCCCGCCGAACAGCGCGCCGTCCTCGATGCGCTCCTGGATCGACCGCAGGGGGCTGAGTGGGCCTTGCGCTTTTCGCCCGTTCGCACGCGCCGGATCCACATCCAGGTCGGATGGCGCGAGGAGGAAGCCTCTTGGCCCGCCTGGTCGGTTCCGGAACTGCATCTCTACAGTTCCTGTCGTTGAGCCTGGATGGGTTTCCCCGCTGGAAATCCGTTGTGTGATCCTCGTCGGCGCCAGGCGGTTCACCATCGCCGGCGAAAGGCACGCGGGAGGCGCGCGGCACACCCTTTGCCACCACAGACCACAGCTGAGGCGGGCGGGGGGTGACTCAGTTCGATGACCGCGACCCCGGTGCCGCTCGTGCTCGCGACCGTTGTTTCACTGAATTGACGCGGGCACGTACCCGCTTTAGATCCAGCGCGCGGCGTCGAACCCTTGCGGAAGATGCCGCGACTGCGCGCGAGCTTCCTTCCTGGTCTGAGCTCGCGCACCGTGGCAGCCTCCTTACGGAGAGCCGGAGCGTACGGCCGAGGCCTGGGGCGTGCCGTGCCGACCACCTGCCCGTCGCTGCGCCACGCGTGAGCGGCCGTGAGCGTGTGCACTCCAGCCGATCGACACATGATAGCTGAGCGTTACTCACCTCCTCTTTCGCTCAACTGCTTTAGCGGATACTGCGTGTCGATCGCCCGCAACTACTTCGACCGCCGTAATGCGTCCTCGAACACATGGCACACCTCGGGTACCTCTCCACTCCTGGTAGCGTACTTCTCGTCTCCACTTCGCAAGAAAAACCGCCCGAAGAGGTGCGTCCGTGGCTCACGACCATCAGCGATCGCACCACAAAATCCGCCGGCTTCATCAGGCGACACCAGGTAGGTCCGTTGTCCCAGTGACATCACTTCCAATACCTGCGCAGGCTTCGCCGTCGGATTTGAGGCTGATTCTGGCGGAATCTCGGCTGTAAATAGTCGTTGATATAGCTCACTTATCCTGCTTTGCTCACTGGCGCTAAGATCCTCGATGCCGCCGGACATATACAACCGCCCGCCCTGCAAAACTGCCCTTCCGCTGAGCCGCGGGATACGCTCGCACTCTAATGCATAATCCAGATCCCCCCCGATCCGGAGTTTACACGTACCACCCTCGGGACGGATGGCGAAGTATGTTCCTCTCACCGACCGTACGGTGTAGCGGCGAGACGCTGTTGCGCATATTGCGGCTACGGCCGAACCCAGTGCAACACCGACAGCGATTTTCCACACCATCAGGGCTCCTCTAGCGAGCTAGGTAATACAGTCTGGCGTTGGCTGACAAGTGGGGATCCAGGTAGGGCAATTCCCGGGTGGCTGGCACGGGCCGAACGGCGGCAATGTGCGCTTCCATGGTCTTCGACTACTACACCAAGGGATTTGGGGGTCAATGCCGTCGCAAGAACCCACGCCGCCCGGCGGATACGTCCTGCGTTCGCACGTGACAAACTGTACCAACACCACGCACTTATTCGGATTTCCGGTTTGTCCTGGTTTGGCCTTGGAATATACCTCCTCCTTACATGCAAATTGGATACAAGGTCCCCGTGGCTGCGGGGGAGGATTGGCACATGGAGGCGTCGGCAGCGGTGGCGGCGTGAAACTCGGGGTCCGACTCAATCCCAGCGGATCCGTGAAGGCGATTGGATTTCCCGATGTGTACGTGTACAGGTTCAGAGTAGCCTCACCAACCAGTATGCCGCTACTCAAGAGCGGCCCAGTCAAGCCGAGACGGTCCTGGCTAGCGAACCGACCTACCGATGGAGAGTAATACCTGGCTCTGTAGTAGTAGAGATTGATTTCAGCGTCCCACTCTCTTCCGGTGAAGGCATAGCCGCTGGTTGTAGCGCCCTGCAACAGATTGCCCCAAGGGTCGAATTCGCGCGTTAAGATGGCGCCACCGGAGCTATTCGTCGTTCGAACGATGCTTCCCAAGTGATCCGACACGAAATAGGAAACAATGCTCCCCGGCGGACCGTCGACCATGGCCAGATGCTGATCGATGGCAGTTCCGTCGATGTAGCGTCGGTTTACCGTATAGGGCGACCGCTCCTGGATGACTTGGTCGCCGTCCCAAATATAGGTCACATTGATGGCGCCGGCGAGCTTGATTGAGCGACGGCCGCGCCCGTCGTACGTGAAGATCGCCAAGGTGTTGGGTCCTTGCCTGACGGCGACGAGACGGTTCTCCGCGTCCCAGTCGTAGGTGGTGGTAACCCCACCTTCCGTCTTTGAGGCGAGGTTCCCGTTGGCGTCGTAGGTGAAGCTGCGGCTCGCTCCAGACTGGTTGACCTGGTAGTTCTTGGTCGCGACATTGTTGGAGTAGTCGGTGGCCTGTACGACGACGTTGGTCGGGCCGCTGCCGACTTGCGCGGTGCCCGTGAACTGATTGTTAGCGTCAGTCGTCGCGGGATTAGACTGAACTGTGACATATGCCGGCTCGTTCGTAGTACCCCGGAACAGAATCGGCCCACCGGCCTGTTGGCTGACGAGACGGTTCATGTTGTCGTACGTCGAACCGCTCACACTGTTGTCGATCTCCTCGCCCGTGCGATTGCCCGCCGCATCGTAGAAGTAACGGTAGCGCTTCAATGTCTGGGTGTCATTGTAATTCTTCAGGGTGGCGGCCTCGAGCTGATCCGTGCGATCGGACTCGAGATAGAAGCGCCTCACAAGCTGAGGTCCAGCCCCGTTCTGCTGACTCCACGTAAGAATGTTCCCGATATCGTCGTACGTATACGTGAAGGCGTTGAGCAGTGCTCCAAACGGCCCCTTGTGCTGCATCTGCTGGAGACGGCGGTCGTCGGCAGCCCCAAAGTACGTGTACGTCGAACTCTGGTTGTTCGGGTAGGTCAACGTCACCAGTCGGGTGCTGGTGCCGTCGTAGATATAGTCGAACGTTCCAACGGGATCGGTTTGAGCGTCCAGCCGCCATTGCTGGTCGTACACCCACCCTGACGCGACACCGTCGAACGTTCGCGAGATTACGCGGCCGAGCTCATCGTACGCGTAATCGATCCGGTCTGTCGTCCCCGCCATAGGTCCATCGACTGACTGCAGCTCTCCGGCACCAAGCTGGACAGGGGCTTGGCTGTACGGGTAGTACGTATAGATCGTGTCTCCGGTCCCGTCCGTCATCTTGCGGATCCGGCCATGCGGGTCCAGTTGGCCCGTGGTCGGATCATTGTAGCTGAGGGTGACATCCGGCGTCGGCTGCTGTGGGTTGATGTAGTCCGTCAGGGTTAGACGATCGTCCAGGGCATAGCTGTACTGGATGGTCTGTCCTTTCGCATCGGTTACCTGCTTCACGCGGGACGTGTTGGTCTCGTAGGTGTACGTCCGGGAAGATCCGTTGGCCCTGATCTCCTTCTGGACTCGACCCTGGAGGTCGCGCTCCCAAGTTGTCGCGTTGCCGTTGGCGTCCACCAGCCGGTTCAGGCTCCCGCAGATGCACCAATCCCGTGTGATCACGCGATTCTCGGGATCCCGTGTGGACACTACCCTTCCTAGCGGATCGTGAAGGGTTTCGCTCACGCGACCCAAGCGGTCCCTGAATTCCTGCGCATCCAGGCGGTCGTACGTAACCTCCTCGTAGGACCCATCGGGGTACGTCGTGCGTGTTGGGCGATCGAAGAGATCGTAGTCATACGTCATGACGTCGTTGTCATTGTTGGTGACCGTACGTATCCGCCCATAGGCGTCGTACGTGTACGACCTGTTGACGGGCCCGGGGGCCACGACCTGCTGTAGGTACCCTGTGCCCTGCTCGTACGTGAACGTGGTGATGCGCTGCTCGCCCGGAAACGCCGGGCGGAACGGAGTCGTGATGGTCGCGATTTGACCCGCCCCGTTGTAGGCGTACGTCGTCGTCTGCCCCGCGCCATCGGTGATCGACAGTGGAAGGTGTTTGTCGTTCGAAAAGGCCGTCTCGACTACGTCCCACGTCGATGGTCCTGTCTTTTGC